>Ga0209050_1000501_pt1 | contig 66686 bp, 56 predicted proteins | sample Araplavi_mTSA_r2_FD_184276 | JGI IMG/M metagenome (GOLD analysis project Ga0209050, IMG submission 184276) | Arabidopsis root microbial communities from North Carolina, USA - plate scrape MF_Cvi_mTSA_r2 (SPAdes) (version 2) | ecosystem: Host-associated > Plants > Roots > Endosphere | place: USA... | reverse complement strand
AATTCGCTAGCTTAACAATGCCGCACAAGGGGCAGCGCGCAGTTTATACTGCGCCCTGCCCCATTTCTTTTTTTGTGCAAGGAAGAAAAATGAAATTCACTAAGTCTGCCCTGATGGCAGCCCTGTTCGCTGCTACCCTGCCCCTGACCGCATCTGCCGGCATCTTCGACGATGACGAGGCGCGCAAAGCCATCATGGATCTCAAGTCCAAGGTCGCCAAGCTGGAAGCGGACCTGAAGAACCTGATCGACACCAAGACCGACAAGACCACCACGCTGGACATGATCTCGCAGCAGGACCAGCTGCGCGAGGAGGTAGCACGCCTGCGCGGCCAGACCGAGATCCTGCTGAACGAAATCCAGGTCGCCCAGAAGCGCCAGAAGGATTTCTACACCGACCTCGACGCGCGCATGAAGAAGCTCGAGCCACGCCAGGTGACCATCGACGGCCAGACCTCCTCGGTCAATATGGACGAACAGAACGCCTACGATAACGCGATGGCGCAGTTCAAGGGCGGCGATTACAAAGGCGCGGCCAGTGCGCTGGGCGACTTCGTGAAGCGTTTCGGCGCCTCGGCGTATGCCCCCAACGCCCAATACTGGCTGGGTAACGCCTACTACGCCCAGGGCGACTGCAAGAACGCCATCACCGCGCAGCAGGTGGTGGTCAAGACCTGGCCGGACAGCCCGAAGGCCGCTGACGCCATGCTGAACATCGCCAGCTGCCAGACCGAGCTCAAGGCAGTCAACAATGCCAAGAAGACACTACAAGACCTGATCAAGAACTATCCGGGCACGCCCGCCGCAGCAACGGCGAAGGACCGTCTGAAATCCATCAGGTAAAAAGTACAGGCGGGCATTTGACAGCTGGGCCGACCCAGCCTATAATCTCGCTTCTTCTTTCGACGGGTCGTTAGCTCAGTTGGTAGAGCAGCGGACTTTTAATCCGTTGGTCGCAGGTTCGAGCCCCGCACGGCCTACCATTCGAAATTAGAACCTTGGGTCGTTAGCTCAGTTGGTAGAGCAGCGGACTTTTAATCCGTTGGTCGCAGGTTCGAATCCCGCACGGCCTACCAAGAATTATCAAGGAAGCCCACGAATTTCGATTCGTGGGCTTTTTTGTTTCTGGTCCATTTCTGGTCCCTCCCTTCCCCCCCCCCAAAAAAAACCAGACCTCAACTAAGCGGTTAGGAGTCTTCCCTCCCATACACCACCAAATACTGGCGCTTCTCAAGCCTTTCCTGCTAGCATGGCAGCTATACACTTTGCTAATTAACGACTCGGCAAGCAGATGAGCAATCCCAGGCCCCACTTTCTCGACTCACAGCATATAGCCCTGGTAACGCAGGTTAACAGGATATGCCCCTTGTGCGACAAGGAGCTTTTCTACAAGAAGAATGGGCGATCTTTCAAGCGATACGAGATTGCCCACATATATCCTCTAAATCCGACACCACCAGAGGCGATTCTTCTAAAAGACGAAAGTAGATTAAGCACCGACGTCAACCATGAAGATAATTTGATTCCACTATGCGCTGCATGTCATTTGGAATTCGACAAACCACGAACCGTTGCAGAATATCGTGAGCTATACAATATCAAGAAAGAGCTTATAAAGAATGCAAGTCATCATGTAGTGATGTCCCAATATCAAATCGAGGAAGACATACGTCATGTGATTGACAGCCTGTATTCTATTGATCCTTTACCAGAAGCGCCCATCGCTTTTGACCTGAAGGAGATCGATGATAAGTTGGACGGATCAATAAACAACTTAACGAAACGCAAAATCCAGTCGAATGTAACTGATTATTATTTACTTATAAAGCAACGCTTTGCAGAACTTGACGCGGCCAATCCAGATTCCGCCACTTTGATATCTGCGCAAATTAAAGCTTACTATCTGAAACAGAAGACAACATGTGACAGTCAGCAGGAGATTTTTAAAAATATAGTCACTTGGATAAATATGCGAACCCGACCGAAAACGATTGAGGTCGCAGAAATAATTGCATCTTTCTTTGTTCAGAATTGCGAGGTCTTCGAATGATAACGCCAAACAAATTCACTCCTTTTGAAGAGTCTACGTTGAGTAAGATTCCTATTCTCCTCCATAACCTGCCAAAAGCAACTCAGATATCCGAGCTGTACGCAGCAACTGAGAAACATTTCTCCGGCATCGATCAATTTATGTATACCATAGACGTTCTCTACGCGCTAGATCGAATTCAGTTAGGCGACGATGGCATGGTGCAGAAATGCTAATAGAGCTCCGGTCAGAAAAATTTCTCAAGGGCCCAATCTTCTTCCATGAAGGACTAAACGTAGTTATTGGCGACAGCAATGGAACAAACTCCATTGGTAAGTCAACGCTGCTGATGGTGGTCGATTTCGCGTTCGGAGGAGAGTCGTTTCTTAAGCACAACACTGATGTTGTCGCCGAACTGGGTCATCATTCATATTCCTTCCGCTTTGATTTTGATGGAAAACCCTACTATTTCCGCCGTGACACAAGCCTTCCAGAGCGCGTATATATTTGCGACAGTGACTATAACGACAAAGATTCAATATCGCTCGCAGAATTTACCGGTTTCCTAAAAGAGCAGTATCTCCCCTCAAAGCCAGGACTCTCGTTCAGAGCATTCGTATCACTTTTTTCGCGCATTTGGGGCAAAGACAATCTGAATGTGGCAAAGCCCCTACATGCCGCACAGGCACAAAGCCCTGCTGATGCTATCGATCTCGTTCTTAAGATATTCAACCTTTATTCACAACTTGAAGAGCTAACAAATTTAGAAAATCAAAAAGATGGCGAGCTCAAGGTTTTAAATAAGGCATTTGCAGCAAAGCTTCTTAACAAGATCAGCAAAAGGGATTATTTATCAAACGAGAACAAGTTGGAGAATATTGCGCTAGAACTGCAGGACATACGAGGAAACTTGGAGCGCTACGCCCTGAATATAAGCGAAATCACCAATCGCGCAGTTATGGACCTGAAAGCAAGCAAGGATGCTATCCTCGCTCAAAAAATGCGTGTTGATGAAAAACTGCTGCGGGTACGAAAGAATCTGGCGAATAGCAGCCATCTTAAAAGTAAAAACCTCGCATCTTTGCTAGATTTTTTCCCTGATGTCAACAAAAAGCGAATAGCTGATATTGAGGAGTTTCATAGCAAAGTAACAAAATTACTCAAGAAGGAGCTTAGCTCGGAAGAGGAGGAGCTCAGCGGCCAAAGTTTAGCCTTGCAACGAGAGATAGTAGAGTTAGATTCTGCAATACAAGCTAAGTTAACAAAGCTGGACAATCCTTCGATGATCGTAGACCGCATTTACGATCTTTCGGAGCGCTATCAAAAGCATCGCACAGAGAATGAGTATTATCTCAAGCAAAGCAACTTGGCAAATGAAATACGGTCGTTAAGAGCAAAACTTAAAGAAGAAAAGGTCACCGCGCTACAAACGATAGAAGATAAGATAAACGTCAGGATTAGAGAAATCGTCACTTATATTTATGGCGAAGCACGACAAAGTCCAGCCTTGGATTTAAAGGATAAAAACTATTCCTACCACATATTCGAAGATACAGGAACTGGTAAAGCATATTCGAATTTGGTTGTTTTTGACCTCGCTATGTTTAGCATAACAGAGCTTCCCATCCTCATTCACGACTCTTTACTTTTCAAAAATATTGAAAACAGGGCCGTAGCGGAAATTATTCATAAATATTCTGATATTGGAAAGCAATCGTTCATCGCCATTGACGAGATAAAAAAATACGGAGTCGACGCCGAGCGGGAGATACTGGATTCAAAGGTTATTGAGCTCAGCAATACGGAACTGCTCTATATAAAAGATTGGCGTAAACATAAGCCCAGTCAGGAGGTGTGAATTATAAAAAAAACCAACCTTACGGTTGGTTTTTTATCGTATACTTCACGCCCTAGAAGTTTGGGCGTGCTCCCAGAGGGGGGATCGGAGTACGAACACCGTGCAACTCCCGAATCAATGCACTCAATTCACGCTGGAACTGCTCACCATTCGACAGGTTGTAATAGTAGCGACCACTTAGCGCTGTTGGCAGCGTAGGCTGCTGGCTTTCCTGTTTCACTACAGGTATGAATTTTGTACTTCCCACAGATCTCATAATTTCTGCAGTTACTATCATGCTTTCAAACCCGACACCACCAACTAGCGTATTAGAGCGCTGCACATAGTTATCGGTACAGATAGCCAGTACCCGGTCCGCCTCGCGGAGGGAGCTTGCCATAAAGTGTGCAACATCCACGCCTCCGTGTAAGTACCACTGATCCAGCACGACATCAATTCCTTGGGACCGTAAATGTCCTCCGAGCCAAGCTACCCACTGGGAATGGTCCGGTGTATCCCATGAGTAAGAAATAAAGACTCTAGGTGGACGCGGTTGCGCTTGTAAGGCTACATCACCAATAATCCCATGAGCACGCAGCACTCCAGTCAAGTCAACATCTTTGATCGCCCAATGTGTTCTATTTGTCTCCCACGAGTCGGTTATATCCAGATCCGCAGCCATTTGGCGAAATACAGGATATTCGATAATCGGGACTGTAGGATCGCGGGCTAGGCCTATTTTTAATTCGGTCTGCCGTCTCTCAACACTAATTATCCGACCGACATATGCGGGAGCCTCAAGATAACTTTCATAGGTAAATAACGTCGGGAGATTCAACAATCGTAAAACAACGTCATCCGTTAGAGTACGGAACTGTGAAGCGATGGCATCATGTGTATATTCCAGATAACGGCCTATACCCATTGTCCAGCTAGGTTGATCCCAATTACCCTCCCCAGCAGTCATCAGCAGGTTATACATAGTCGCCTCTTGGCCTAGGTCAGTAGGACTTACTGCTGCTGTACCGGATAAACTAGAAGCTGCCACTTAATCTGGCCTGCTCCAGGATTGTGTTGTTTGTGATTCTGCGGAGGGAGGATGTGCCCACCCGCTATCGCAATCTCGTCACCGCAAGAGGTGCAGCGGTAAATGCCGGGATGCGGGGCTGCCGTTCCAGGCGCGTGAACGCTATCGAACGCTGAGTCGTTACTCTGAGTGAGCCGCTGGCCCTGCTTGTAAAGTGCCATGTGATTTCTCCCTGTTTTCTAGATTAGAAGAACAAACCCTTGCTACCAGCTAATTGTAATGACAAGTTCTTCGAGGAATCTAACACTTTGTCACTATTGCTGAAGTAGCGAAATATTGGCAAATATATTATCGATATGATTGTCTTATAGTCTATTGAGGGGTACCTCGGAAAACCGCGTTTTCTGAAAATCGCCGCTTTATAAATCAACGGCTTACGAGGCTGTCGGAGCTCAAGAAGTAAGTTTTTCGAGGTGCCCTGAGGTCTACTTCTTTTTGCCCGCACGCCAGTGCTGCGCATATTGAACTGCAAATCCATAGACAAACTCCTTCTCGCGTAGCGGCAGATCCCTAACCGCCTCGCCGATAAGCTCACCGAAGGCCTCGGATTTCGAGCTATCTCTGACTAAAGATGAGAGCGAGACCTTTAGGTATTTCGCCAAGTCATCCAACCTATCGAGCGAAGGCATCTGCGCGCCGGTCTCGATCCGGGACACCGTTACGTTTTCAATACCTAAAGCCTCAGCCAACTCCCCTTGCGTGATCCCTAGATGAGTTCTAGCCACCTTGATATTACGGCCAACGCGCTTGCCAAGCTCTTCGCCCTTTTCGGTCTTTGTCTGTCGCGGCATGGGCTTTCTTCCTCAAAAGCTACCATAGTCCTATGACAAGTTCAGATATAAAATGATGTAATATGGCAATGATATAGACATAAAACGATAATTCCAATCCCAAGAAAGATTAGTCAACCACCGTCGGTTAGCAGGTCCGGCCCGACCACTACAAGGAGAACGTCTTTAATGACAACACTTTCGCTTAACGCCGCATCAATCATGGTCCCGCCAGAGCGAGTCAGGTACAACAGCATCCGGCTAAAGTACCAGCGCTTAGCTGAGGCCGCCGCAGAGCAATTCGCCACCAATTTCACGGCGATGTTCAAGAACATGGACGACGTCCACAATAAATGTACCGAGCAGTTCATCCCCATGCTGCGAGAAACTGCGGAGGTTGCCGTCCAGGATATCGTGGCCCACGGCATCTACGATATTGACCTTGAACTGTTCGGCGATTACATGGCCAACCACGTAACTTGGGACGAAGATTTCGCGGTCATCGACGACAGATACATGGGCATCGTCCTGAAGGCGGAAGAGTTAGACGCCTATCGCACGCAGCGTCGCGAATCGCGGGGGCGCTGGGTCGGCGGCGGCTTCGGCTTCTCTGGCGCAGTTAAAGGTGCGATGCAAGCCGGTGCCATGAACATCGCTACCGGCGCGGTACACGGCCTCTTCAACCTGACCGCCAAAGGCATTAGTGCGGTGGGCGACGCCATCAAGAAGAATGAGCTGTACTCTGCCCCTAGCACCAAGGCGAACTTGGTGGATGCAGTCTACCGCTCAATCCTTAGCGTGCATTTCGCACTTATCGACGCGCTCAACGACAAGAAGCCAGGAGCCGTAACCGGCGCGGTGAGCGATGAAGACGATGCAAAAGCAACGCGTCTCGTGCAGAACGTAGAAGCAGGCCGCCTGCCCGAAAGCAGCATCCAGCAAGTACTGCTGCAGGCATTGGCACTGAACCCCTACAACGAGGCGATTTATCGCCTGTGGCTGCAAAAGTTTGGTGACCCAAGCGGTGAGCTGGACGCCGTCGAAAGCTTTTTCGGGATCTCCGTATCTACCAGGGCCAAACAAGACCTGATCGATGCGCGCAAGGCCACCCTGGATTTCTCTACGTCCGAAGCATGCGATGCCAGCCTTGCCACGCTCGAAGCCTATGCACAGTCGATCAACTATCGCGACCTCGATACGGAGCGCTCGGCGGCCCTCGCCATTAAGGAGGCACATGAGCAGGCCAAGCGCACCCACGCCGGGGTCGTATATCCAACAATCGAAGCAGCCGAAATCGCTAAGGATGCCGAGACACGAACGGTTCGCGGGATTACTTATGACACCCATGACAGGGCTAACACAGCCAGGTCGGAGAAGACGGTCGGAATCGCGTTCTATCTTGCCCTATTTTTCTTCCCCTATGTGACAGCATTCTTCACGCTGCGCAAGGGTTATAGCACTAAGGTTCGAGTCCTGTCTTTCGGCTGGCTTGCAGCGATTATCGCGTTCATCATGGTCTCTCCGCCCTAGTCCGAAGACCCAGAAGTTTCCAACCAAAGCCCGAATGGTTTCGACCATCCGGGCTTTTTCTATTTCAGGCGACGAATGAAGAAAACACCCCTTCCGATCATCACGACGACACAGCCCACCGCTATCCGCAAAGCGCTAAGAGCAATGGGCGCAGGAACCCTGCTCAAACCAGCTAAGCCAAAGCGGCTCAGCACCCTCGACCTCAAGATTTCCCTCAAATACCGACGCTAATCCCTACCTCTATAAAGGACCTCACATGAATGCCAAAGCCAACAAATCCAACAACGCACAAGCCGAGGGCGCAGACCACGAAATCGCCAAAACGCCCTACTGGCTGCTCAAGGAAGGCAAGTGCAAGAAGCTGGGCAAACACTCGGAAGGCGGCATTAAGTACCAACTGCTCGCCAGCGATGATCGCGCTCACCTTCACATTCGCATCACGGAGAACGAAGGCGGCGGCTACTACAGCAAGGAAGTCGTCAACTTCGATCAGGTTGAAGAATGCCTGAACAACTGCGATCCCGAAAAGCCGTTTCCATCCAAGGCCCTGAAGGAAGCATTTGTCGGCCGCAGCAGCAACAACGCTGGCTTCATGGCCGCGATCCTTCGCGAAGAAGGCTTGCTGGATGCGGCGAAGGAACCGGAGTCCCAGCACATGCTTTCAGCCGATATCGCGGCCTGGAAGAAGGCTTCCTTGTCGTCGCAAGGGAGCAAGATCGAGATTGTCACGCAATCTTCCGGCAGCGGACCAGCGCCAGCAGCGAGTAAGAAAACGCTGACGCTGCCCAACAAAACCTAAATCATCATGCAAAATCCTAACCACACCATTATCGTCAACTGGAAAAAGCGCGGCTTCGGCTGCGCGAAGAGCTGCACCTACTGCAACTGGCGCAGCTCCCCTTTCCTACCTAACGGCGCTCAAGGGCAGAATGCCGTATCCAAGTTCATCGCTCAATGTAAGAAGGCCTTCATCACGATCAGCGGTGGCGCTGATCCGCTCTATAAGATTGATGAGAACCGCGATGGCCTGCTGACCATGATAGAAACCATCAAGGCCCACGGCTTCCATACTCGCCTCATTACCCGCGAAACATCGGCCATCGCAAGCCTGAAGGGCTACGTACAGCAAGTGTCTATCTCGCTCGATCAAGAAGTTATGCGCGGCATCGAGCAACATCGGTCCGAATGGCAAGGCCTGGAGATCGAATATTCGCTGGTGCTTCCGCCACTTCCTCAGGCGCAGCTTGTGCATTTGGTGCCGCAGTACGCGCAACTACAGCGCAGGCTAGGCGGACGGCTGCTATTACGGGAAAACCTGAATAGCATTTTCCCGATCGACCATGCGGGCTTGACTACCGGCCATCGCGAACTGGTCGTCGTACCCAAGAAGCTATGCCTGCAAAGCCGCTATCTGCTGACGCAAGAATTCTGGGGCCACGAAATCATCCAGGATACCGAACCCATAATGAAGCGCTTGATGTCAGACCAAAGTATCTTCATCTTTGGCGGTGCAGTAAAACACCTGTTAGCACCCGAAGTTCACACCGACTTTAGCGACATTGATCTGATCACGACAAGCGGCAGCCTTATGGAAATGCTGGAGCAAGAATTTGCTTACACCTTCCGCCGCGTCAATCCTATCGGTACCTTTCCGCACTACTACATCGGCCAGTCTACGAGAGCAGGCAAGCCCATCCAGATCGTGCGGGTAAACACGAAGGAAGAAGCACAGCGCTTTGTCTTCAATGGGACCTTTAGTGTCGATCGAGTGTTGTACAGCGATGGAGGCTTCCAGTTCGATCCAAGTATCGGCGAGGCTGGAATCCGCGCCGACATCACCCATAAGCGAGCCTCCCATCCCCCCGGCCCAACCGACCACGGCCTATTCACTCTAGGCCGCGATCAGATCGAAGCAAAGCATCGAGTCAAGCTGATACGGAAAGGCTTTTCCATCCCACCACTTCCAATCTCATAAGGATATCAATGCAAGGAACCATATACGTAACGCCAGCGGCTTTGGCTACAGCACTCGAAATGGACGACCTTGGCCACTACGACCGCGTTTCGCTGTCCGATGATGCGAGTACCGATCCGACCAAGCGTGAGGGCTACTACCTCAAGTCGCCATCCAAGGCAAAATTGGCAGCACTTCCGGCAGATGCGCAAATCAAAATCCAGCTCACGCCGGACGTACCTGCCACTTTCAGAAGCCACGTCCAGGCACCTGAAAACCTGCGCGGCTGCTTATTCGAGAACGCCCCCAACCTTCCCCCAAGTTATGGCCCATCGGTACAGTACTGGTCAGGCGAAGCGTTCAACCCCAATAACACCGGCGCTGTCTACTATCAATGCCCCGAGAACGAATACATGGTCAACATAATACCGGAGGACTGGATGGCACAAGGAACTGAGCCAATCATCCCTGATCGCTTGCTATCCGAAGGCGTAGTAATGGTGATCACCGGCATGACCAGCCTGACTGCTGCACTTCAGACGGCGGACTTCATCGAAGTTCAAATTCCGCTGGACGAGGCAATGCTCGGAATCGAGGCTGACTTCTTCCGCTCCAGCAGGGCGTACAGCCTTGATGGTGGCCTGCGCCGCGAGCGAATCTTCCTGAAGGTAGAAGACGTGCTGCGGTCACCAGATCCCGACAACGTCTACATCGAACTGCGGCAGGAATGGAACGATTACGGCTACGTCTACTAAGCACGTCCAAGGCATTACCTAGCTCTTCGCAATGGCCGGAAGTATGACCTAACGGGCCTAATCTGCTCCCGCCCGGTCCTCGCTAATCCCAAGGCTTCATCAAAGTCGTAGGCGCCGCATTATGCGCCCACGTCGCTCCCACCACCGGCAGCGATGAAGCAATAACCGCCCTAATTAGAAAGGAAGACTATGCAAACCCAAACAGCCGGGATGGCCCCTGCACGCCTTTTCAATCCCGGCAAGACCGTCGCTACCCCCGGTGCCTTTGATGCTATGTCGAAGCACGGCATCTGGCCATTCGACCTGCTCGCCCGGCATACAAGCGGCGACTGGGGCGACTTGAGCAAAGAGGATCGTACTGCGAACGAACAGGCCCTCAAGCAAGGTCTTCGCCTGCTGTCGGCGTACAGAATCAACGGCTCGCTACGCGTGTGGATCATCACCGAACACGACCGATCGGCGACGACGATCCTGCTTCCATCGGAATATTGATCAGTGCGGTGTAATGCGCTTCCTGAAGCGCATGCCGCCAAACGCAACGTGAAGACAGTTCATCCAGGTCAACTGAAACGTCAGCATTGATCAGGTCAGCCCTGGGCGAACTATACAGGCGGAAGCCCAACGCACTACTCCCCCCCACCGAGTCGCGCTGAACTTACCAGAAATAGACCGGAGCCGTGACCGCGGCCCCGCCTCTACGTCCCCACCTCTCAATAGTCCCTTAGGCCGCAAGGAGCTATCGTCGTCCCCGGCACACGACAAGCATGCGAGCAACGTACTTAGAAGACAGTGCGCGCTTCTGTTTTACTCAACCTAGTAGGAGAACCCAATGAAGACAAGCAAGTTCAGGTTCAACAACCGAGCCTTGGACCAGCTACCTCCGCACGATGCGGATTCCCCATCACGATCCGCCGAATACAGCGACACCGAAGTTATCGGTCTGCGCATCCTTGTCAGCAAGCAGGGACGTAAATACTTCTACTTCCGCTATACCTACGGCGGCGACAAGCAAGCTGCGAAGGTCGGCGAATACCCTGCTATCGATGTTCAGGATGCTCGCAAGCTTGCACTGGAAATGCGCGCCAAGCTAGGTAAAGGCATCAACCCGAAAGTAGCGACGGCCATCCATGATTCAGCCCCTACGTTTGGGGACTTTGCACGTAAAGAGTATTTACCCTTCGCCTTCAAAACAAAGCGATCAGCAAAGGATGACGAATCCAGGTTGAGGGTGCATGTCTTCCCAAAGTTCGGCAGCCTCAGGCTCACCGAAGTATCAACGAGAGACATCCAACAATTCCACGCTGACTTAAAGGAATCGCACTGCCCCGCCACTGCAAATCGAGTACTCTCGGTCGTATCTAGGCTCTATTCCCTAAGTCTGCAATGGGGCCGCGTTGAACGCAATCCGTGCGCAGGCATTTCCAAATTCAAGGAGAACAACATCAGGCAGAAACTGCTTACATCAGAAGAGATCGGACGATTGTACGCAGCAATGGAACGTGAATCTAATAGGGTGGCCGTCGCAGTGATCAAAATATTAATTCTGACTGGTGTTCGGCTGCGAGAAGCCACCCTCGCTCGCTGGGAACACGTTGACTTCGATAAGAACGTCTGGTTTCTTCCTCGTACGAAGTCAGGCAAAGGGCGTTACGTTCAATTGAGCGGCGAGGCACAAGCTGTCCTGAAATCCCTCGCATTGGAGACTGCAAGCCAAACCTGGGTTTTCCCGGGGCGAGACCAGGGTAAGCCTTTGAATAACCCCCGTAAGGCCTTTGGCCGAGTGCTACATGCGGCGGGCCTCGATCATATGCGACTCCATGACCTCAGGCACCTCGCTGCGTCACTGGCCGCTAATGCCGGGGTTTCCCTCACTGTCATTAGCGGTTTGCTCGGGCACCAGAGTCTTGCGATGAGTTCTAGATATAGCCATATTTACAACAGTACGTTGCGGGACGCCTCAGAGTTGATCGCTCTTGCAGTCAACAAAGCGACGAAACCTACGAAGGAGAAAGTCGTCGTATAAAAAATCCCGCCAAGCTTTACAGGCTGGCGGGATTTTTAATTTTTTTTTATGGTCTAGTCAGGAATCCAAATCCTGGACAGGTCGAGGTTGGGAAAGCGTTCCGTGAGCATTCCGGCAAACGCTTCCGTTTCCGAGCACTTCGGTACCACCTTCTCTACCAAAACTGCGCGGCCAGCATTCGCAACGTGGTGCTTGCTAGTTGGATGGCCGATCGAGGTGAGCCACTCAGCGAGTTGAGTCTGCGTCAGTCTCTCCCCTACCGGTATAGCCCCCATTTCCTTCTTGGCATAGGCACGGAGGAAAGTTTGCTTCATCAATCCTACGGGACCGTCCTTCGTCATATTGATACCCCTGCGGCCATTGCGGCGCGCCGCGTCGGCACGCGCCAGACCGAACTTCAATGCAGCGTCCCAATCACTCCAGTCCAACAAGTTCTTCAAACACCTTTGGCGACGCCAGCTATCGAAGCAACCACGCACTTTACTACCTTCATCGCAGTTCGACCAAGGCACCGTTTCAAACGCCACATGCAGCCGCCCGCTTACTTCGATCATCCTTGGGTTGACAGGACGCCGTTTGAAGTCAAACTCATAGTTCAGATTACTCTCGCGGACATTCTGAACAACGTCTACATCCTGAGTCCATTGATCTCGAATCGGTGTGAACGATTTTACCTTCACCTTTTGAGACGGCACACGATTAAGATACAGGTCAATGATGTACGCGTTCTGCTCCGGCTTGGGGACTGGCGCGGTAACGCCCGCCTTGGCGAGGATGACCGGCTGGAGTTCGCCGGACGGGGTAGCAGCCTGTACGGCGGTAGCGACGCCTCGCGTCTTGATCGACACAACCTGGCTGGCTTGGTGCTTGCGCTCCAGCATATTGCTGCCCGGGTGCACTCGGTCGCACAAAGCTTGAAAGCGACGGCACATAGGTCCGTCCAGCGAAAGCTCCTCTTTGATGGCATTGGTCAAGAAGCCATCAGTCGTGACGCTAACCACGTCCTTATGTCGCGGCACGCCTGCAAGCAATTCCGCCATCACTGCTCGAATCAGACCCGTACCATGCGCTGCCATCAGCGCGTTGGTAATAGCAGAGCGCGGCAGCGCTTCGCTACGCATCGAACGCGTATCGAAAACGTTACGGTCCTTGAGGCCTTGGGCAAGCTTGCCGTACGCGGCGTTACCAATCAGCTTTGCGTACTCCTCATCCATGGTAGCTACATTGGGATCGGTACGGCGCGCCTTGAAGCCACTACGCAGCTCACGCACCTTTGCGACGAAGGGTTCGAAGATGCGATCATCGCCGTCACGCCACGGCACAACCATACCCTGAACGATGCGGATACTGCATCCGAGGTTGAGGGCCACCTCGATTTCAGGCGCGGTGCAGTACGACCTACCGGTCAAGGGAAAGTACAGTCCCTTGGAACCGAGATCCACCGGAAGGCAGGGATAACGGGTATCGAGCGGGAACTCGAAGTCAACCAGGGCGACTCCCAGCACGTGACCGATAAAGTCGTTCGGGTCGCGCGTCATGAAGAATGCGTCGTAATCGATATGACGCAGATCGACCAAGCCAGTGGTGTAGGCACCGGCCAGATCATAGTCATTCCACTGGTCGATCACGGTAGGCCCTCCGTAAAATGCCTCGTTACGGCCACCGTGGTAACAGTCGATAATGAGACGCTCCTGAAGGTATAAGCAAGGTTTCTGCTCTTCGACAACGGTAGTGTGGAAGCGGTCCTTCTTGCTGTTCCAGATCGACTCTTGCCTAACAGTTCGGCCCCAAATATCCGCGAAGTCGTTCCCGCCATCCTTAATCAGATTCTTCAACATCTGAACTGCCAACGCGCTCACCGTGGTCGGCAGATAACCGATACCCACTTGGTCCCTAGCGAAAGTCTGCAAGCGCTGCATAAAGCGCACGGTGATTTCCGCGTCACGCATCGCATAGGCCTTGAACGAAACCGGATCATCGCGCAGCAGAATATCCATGCGGTCTTTGGTAAAGCCATCCGGAAGCTCAAGCTTAGGCAAGCCGAGTACAGCGCCGATGCGTTCCAGCGTTGTGCCCTCCACCGCATGGCGACCAATATCAACGAATCGCGTCTTCAACGCGATCAGCGCAATACCGTCTCGGATGATCTGCGTCGAGCGGCCCTTACGAAGAAGGTCCACATCGCGACGAGATACGTCCGCGCCGTTATCGCTGTAAGTAAAGTCCACGTCTTTGTTGATGGTTGCGACTTTACCGCCAACGTTATCCAGCTGGTTCTTAAAATCAGGAAGATCGCTGAAGGCAGCGAGATCCAAGCGAAGGAACTGTCCGCCCAACACAACACGGCTAGGCCATTCAGAGATACTACCCGCATCCATCGCCTCAATAATCGTGCGCAGCAGCAGCTGGCTCAGGCGGGGCCGCGCATCCTTGCGGTCGTCATTAACGTAGTAGATCCGTTCATGCTGCCCTTGGTCGCCGAGCACGAAGAACTGGACAGACAGCAAGGTGTTCTCAGCCGCCAGTGCGCCGTCCGGACCAGTCTGACGCCAGAATTCGCTATCCACACCTACCAGAACCACAGGACCTTCTTTATTGACGTAAGGCGTGGATGGATCACGTTCAGCATCCCGCAGGGCGCGGGCAATTTGACCTTCCAGTTCGCGAAACAGAACGTCAGGGTCAACATCAACTGGGGGCATATCGTCCATCAGGGGGACGTCTTCCGGGGAAGAATCGATGTAAGTTTGCGGTTTATCCTCCCCCATGGGGAAAGTACATCCGATATCAAATGCTTCGTCAGCCATATTTTTTTTCCAAAAAAATAGCGGCCCATAGGCCGCTATCGGGTTCTAGCTAAAGAGGATTACGCTTCTACTTCGTCGATGTCATCGCCAGCCGCATCGGAGGTGGAGTCGGTCAGGAACGACCAGTCCAGACGACGAATTTTCCCGCTGATAGCGCCATTCAACATGTCCTGGACCATCTTGCCTTTCACCGGGTCGGTCACCTTGATCCAATCGAGCGATTTACCCCGGACGTCGGTGATCAACACACCCTTTTCAGGGAAGTGGCGCACAGCGCCGAGGACGAAGGTGGAGTACAGGTTGCCGTTAGGCGCAGTGATCATGCGGTTTGCCATTTTGATTTCCTAATCTGTTTTAAGTCATAATCGCGCCGCCGCACGCGATGGATATATCGGCGTTGACTGCCGACTTCAGCCGGGGACTGAAGATCGAGTCGATGTAGGATGTGCTGCGGCTCGAAGGTGTTCGCTAATTACCTGAGCGGTCGCCAGTAGGCGATCATGACTTGGAACTGCATAGCGGGCGGCTGCAACGTTGATGTCTCTGTGCCCTAACAGCGAGGCGACATCATAGATTGATCCAGTTGCGTTGGCGACCACGGTTCCGGCATAGCGCCGGCCATCATGGAACCAAAGCCCACTTACACCGGCTCTCTTGAGTATTCGATTAAAGGACCGGGTTGGTCGGCTCATATGCCCACCGTCACGGCCCGGAAACAGATACTCGTTTCGCCGGATTGCAGCAAGTTCCTGTATTACAGAAAGGGCCTCGTCACTAAGTGGAACTGGACGAGGGTCACCATTCTTGGTACTCGGAAGGATCAAGATCCTCCCGCTACCATCAATATATTCATACTTCGCGGACAACGCTTCTGTTAAGCGCATACCGGTGCAAAGAATCAGCTGCCACAGCAGACCGGCCAGCGACGGCTTCGGCTCTGCTTCTATCGATCTTGCAATCGCTTCTAACTCAGCAACCGATGGGGTCCGATCACGTTCATTGTTTTCGGTCTCCATCGAAATTTGGGCAGCGGGGTTCAGTTCTAGCAGACCAACCTTCACGGCCCGTCTAAAAACCGACTTCACTACTGCTGCGATGCGGTTCTTGCTCGCGATCGACAGCCTGGACGGCAGGTTATTCACCAGCTTGTATAGCTCGTGATACTCGACATTTGCCAAAGGTCGCGTACCAATAGCTGGACGGACATAGAGATTGAAGCGCCCTAAGTCGTCCTTCGGATGGGCCTTTGCTTCTAAGGCCCATGGATAGAATTGCTCGTCGAAAAACTGGCTCACCGTCAACCGGCTCGCCTTCAACGACAACCCCGCCTTCATCGAAGCCAATATCTTATGAGCCTCGGCGATCGCACTAGCCATATCGCCGTCCCCCACTGGGATTCTAGGCTTCCTACCCGTCCTAGGGTCTCGGCATCTAAGCCCCCAAGCGATCCTGCCACTTGGGAAGCCAATCAACCTAAGCCCTGGAACGAACCCTACCGAGATTTCAGCCTGCTTACCGCCAGATGCTGCAACCTTTTCGAGCACCGCCCTCCGCATTTCTGCTTCTTGCGGTGTAACTTTCATATTTCCTTTGGATTTCGTTGCAATTACTTGCAACAGAGTGAAGAATAGCGGCGGGAAATGATGCCGTCACGTGCAGAGTCTAGCGACCAATCAAGAAATAACTTCATAAAAATCAAACTCTTATGATTTTTCGAAGGTGATAGCCGGTCCCTCCATCAATCATTTCCTATTTACGAAATCCAGTAAAAATAGGAACAGAGTGACGTTTAAACTACACAACCTGGCTCACGAAGCGCTAAGCGAACTTTTGGCACTTACATGCAGCTCAAACGCCCAGCTATATGAGCAGGCCACCGGACTAGGCATCTTCAGTGCTGATGACATCCGGCCAGACGGCTTCCATTACCACGTCAAGCAGCTCCGACTACGAGAACAAGGCGGCATGAGTCTCAGCCATGCAAAGCGTGCTCAGCTAACAGGCGAACGCTTTTCACTCGCACAGTGCCGCTTGCGCTCTGAACCGCGTCTCGTGTTCAGCGCTCGACTAGTCCCGTTCCGCTATCGCGCCGAGGGTACTGGTTCAGCCAGCGAGTTTGGGGTGCTTGCGTCTGTCCAGGAACTTTGCTCTGGCTTCATGAAGGTAGAGATGCTTGAGACGGGATGCGCCACGAGGGAGGACCTTTGCATAGTCGGCGTGGAAAGGGTCGCCGCGATAATAGCTAAAACTATTTCGCTACCAAAACTTAAAATATCAGCGCTGCACCTTCCGGCGATCACCTACTCCAGTTCGATCAAGGCTTCGCATACATCGGGAATAATTGGAGCCATGCTTGGTTACCCTCAGCCCACTTCAGCACGAGAGCAGATCGAACGCGAACTGCGATCCCTCGAAACCTTGGCTAAAAAAGGAGATTGGGGCGGTAATGGATACCGTTTACGCCCACTAGACGGCCTCGATTGGTGTTTTGCAGATTTTCCCAAGGTGGGAAGGGACAAGGTGCTGGAAATGGATCAGCCATGCGGCCGACCTTGGCGATTAAGAACAGTATCGAGAGAAATAAATCAAAGATTAGACAAGTGGAACACATCACATCTCAAGGCTGACTATTCCCCAATAATAAAATTATGGCTGGCTAGAATTAGATATCACAAGAAAGTTTTCAAAACAGAAGGAGAGGCAAAAGAGTCTCTCAGACTTATGTTTTTATCAGTCAACCCAAGCATGAAAAACATAACGGAATTAACTGCAAACGCTTTCGAAATTTATGAAAAATTATAAATTTATTAAGCGTACTGCCGAGATACAATTTCTTCCACGTTGCTACCTACGCAGAAAGCATTATTAACACACTGGATTAGAGAAAATACTTGGTCCTCAATTTCATAATATTCAATACGCGGTTGCAACGAGATAAAAACCCCTACATCCTGCAGATGAGATTTTATAACAGTTTGGTGCGGCTTGTAACGAAATGACTCACCAGTCGGTGTTGAAGAAAGATTGTTAGAGTTCACAATCTTTAAATTTAAATTCCTTATGAATTCCTTATAACCATCGGCTACAATCATATTGCCCGATTTAGAGGCGGGAAACATCGCGTTATACCAACGAAAAGTATCGACGCTTGCAGCGTTGATTCTATTCCGCTTTGCAATCTCATTATTTAAATATGTTTGAAACGTTGAAAAATGTGAAATGTGATTCGCCAAAGCTGAATTTTCGACTGTGGTAAAGTAGTTCCACAGCGCCACCAAGATACCACCTGCCGTAGCCAAGGCAACCAAAAAATCAGAAGTAGCCTTTCCAATTAGCAAAGAGCCTTCCGCGCCGTCACTAAAGTTCTTGATACATTCAGATCGAAAACAAAGAGGACGTTCAGACAAGTCACCAGAAGCGAGCGTAGCACACAGACTGAAAAATGCCGCTCCGTAACCAACGACTGCGACTACAACAATAACCTTCAATAATAAACCGAATTTAGATATTCTATTCATATTTCGACCTAATCGGCTTTAACCTTTTTCTCAATTCCTTGGTGATTCCCGGAAAAGATCTTTGCAGCACATTCAACCTCTCGTGGGCTAGATAGTATCGTTTGGCGTACCAAAAGGTACCACGCTTGGTAGGGAAGTCGATCTCCAGCTTACTGATAATTTTAATTGCGCGATCGATGTCCTTCGGAGAGGGTAACGGTACAACTTTTCTCAGACGTTTAACAAGGGGCAAATGCTGCTGGTGACCAACGCGACTGAGTTTATTAACACGCCCCATACAACGGTTAAAATCTTTGCGATATGGATGGGAAGTTCTGTAATGCGGTTCGCGAGCCATCAGTTCAATGCTGTGGACGGCAGCTCGAATTTTTCTAACCTCATCTCCTGGCAGTCTTGGCTCTTTAAATGCCACTCTCAGACCATGGACAGTAAGAGGAACTGTGGAGTTATACTGAACACGAGTCTTCGACGTATTCATTGGTAAATCCATATCCATTAGCATTTCTTCGATAAGTGCTTTAGCGTAATCAAAATTATACCCAGCGATTCGCGATGAAACAGTAATATCGTCTACAAGTCTAGTATATCGAAGATTCTTTTTGGAAAGCCTTTCTACAGTTCTACCCTCAACCTCATACAAAGACAAGGTAGCCAAATAACTAGATGTAAGCGCTCCCTGAATTAGAGCACCATTGTGACAGCAAATATCGGCCAAAACCTCTGAAACTAAAGCGCTATATTTAAAAAACTCATGAAATATTTGCGCCACTCGGGTTGAATGAATATTATCGAAAAAATTGGCAATATCAATACTTAAAACACTTTTTGCTTCACAATGAACCTTTGCACATGCGACATAATCCTTCTCGTGTTCAATATGCAGACTATCCATCTGATTAGGAATACTCCCAAAGATGTGGTCAGGCCAGCTAACGACAGATTGCTTCGAAAGGATTCTTTTATTTATTCGTCGTTGAATACGCCTTAATCGAAAATGCGGATTGTGAACGGTTCTCATCGTTCCGTCTTTTTTCGGAATTTCGGATTTGGTGTACCGTTCATCGTTAGGAATCGAACGTACTTCGTCCAGTTCAGCGAGAGTTATATTCAATGCTGAACAAAGGTTCTCGATAGTAAATATCGATTCGGTGGAAACCTTGACTGGATTTAACTGAAGGATAGGCACATTAAAAATATAGGGTTGGCCAGCTCATACAATAGAGCGCAGGGAAAAATAAAGCCTCCGTCGATTTATCGCTGGCAACTGCCACTTTTCCCATGGCCAAGCCTATCGTCCATCTCTCCTCGGGGTCGGAGGAGAGGAGAGTGCGAGCCCTCCCCACGTGCCTTAAGGGTTCCCCCATAAAGCGCTCGTTTCCGAGCATCTTCCAGCGATAGCAAACACAACACGACTGCGGCAAATGAGCGGTACGCTCACGCATGTCTAGTATTGCGAGTTTTTTCCATTTCATCAACATACAATTCGTTTCAGAACCAAAAACACAACACTAATCTTAGAAACAGCGTGGCAGCGTTCACCCTCCATCGCTACATATATCGATGTAACTTTCCTGTTAATATCCCCCTTCGGAAAGGTACAATGTAGGTCCGGTTCATCTCCGGTCTAGATCGCTAAAATAACGTATCTGGTCCACATCTGGTCCACAAAAATCTTGGCAATTTTTTAGGATGTAGCGTTGAATCAAGCATCTCGCGGTACCCCGCCCACCCCGATCAAGCAGCGCTCAACGCCCTTTTAATCCGTTGGTCGCAGGTTCGAGCCCCGCACGGCCTACCAAGATACGCAAGGAAGCCCACGAATTTCGGTTCGTGGGCTTTTTTGTTTCCAGTCGCTCGCGGATCCCCTCTTTTTCAACCGGCAATCGTCGCCAGACCAGATCATGGAGGGCGAGAACTAGGGGCAAATGATGAAAACCTTCAAATGCGAAAGCATCGACGCACTTGCAGAAGCCCTTGAGGAATGCGGGCTAAAACGCTTTATTCGGGCAAACCGAAGAACACTTAAGCGTCGATTTAACGCCAAGCATCGTTACAAGCATTAGCCGCCACGACTGTATTCCCCTGCGGCGACAGCCCCTGTCAAAATGCGACATGTGACAATCCGAGAGCGTCTGCACTCATTACGGCTGGTATTCTGAGCAAATACCCGCTGCATTTATTCCGTTAATTGGGGCGATGTCCCTGAATGTTGATTTGGACGTCAGGCTCGGCAGATATTGCAACTTGCCCGGTACTGAGTGCAGCTCAGAATGATTCACCTTTAACGTGTCCATTTGGCGCAGGAGTTCTTATGAATTCGAAGGAAAGCGTGAAATTTCTGCTAGACATAGGTGCCTTCGCTTTGAGCATAGTTGCGCTTTTGGTCACGATCTACTTTGCCATCGACACCAGTCGAATTTCTCTTGAAAGTGCAAAGGTCGCGGCGAACTCAGCAGCAGATGCAAGGAAACACAATGAGCTTTCAACGCGACCGCTTTTGGACTTCCAATCCAAGCTTGGAATTGGCCCCTCGGAAGACGATGGCGGCTACATCAAAATTGTGAATCTAGGTGCGGGACCCGCTGTTATAACCAAAATCAATGCCACGTTTGAGGGTAAGCCCATCGAAACGAGCGCCAAGGAATTGGCTAGAATTGGCGGACCATTTGGATTCATCGCCTCGACACTTCGTGTTAAACAGGTTATCGCTTCTGGCAGAGAGGTCCACATATATCGAATCAAGCCTAGCCAGATCGTAGATGCCGAGATCTGCCCACGTGACAGGGCACGCAAGGCTTTCGCTGAGAAACTCCACATTACGGTGGAATACGAATCGCTCTATCAAATTAAACAGTCAATTGATTTTGATTACACATCCCCCAATCTTTATCAATGTTGACGCAATGCGCTAATGACTAACATGCAATGCGCATGTCAATCCAATACCCTGCATAAATCGAGAATTGATCGCGTCCGCATGCGAAACACTCAGCGAAGAGCTTCCGCGAGCAACATCGCTGCCGAACCAGTCCTCGCGCGCTCAACCATTGTGCCCCGTCTCCTGTTCAGGATGCGCAGATTTCCAACCACCGTGGACGTGCCAAGCCGAGACCCGATCTAGCACATTGGGTGCGCTGATTCCGGTGCAGTTCCGGGGCCCGTCCCGACAGGCAAAGGGCAATGGTCGCCGCTCGAGCCCCGCACGGCCTACCAAGATATGCAGAAAAGCCAGTCTTCGGACTGGCTTTTTCGTTTTCCGAACGGAAAATTTCGTTACCAAAACTCCACATTGTGATTTTTTGCGCAGTTTGCGAAGTGACTATCCTGTTAATATGCTCGCCCAAACTATAACTATTGCATTATTAGCATGAGAAAAATCTGCGCGATGCTCGCCGCACTGATGCTCGCCGCGTGCGGCGGCGGTGGCGGCTCCAATTCCGGCGGTGGATCAGCGACCGGCCTGTCGGTAAGCTTTGCAACCTCCTCGTTGGCCTTCTCCTATAACGAGGACGAACCGCCCCGCTCCCAGGTTATCAGGGCGAGCGCCTCTGGCACCACCGATAAGGACGTGCTGCTGGGCGCGGAAGTTCAGGGCAACGGCATTTCCCTTCCAATCCAGGTGGCGGTTGACCAGTCTTCCCGGACCGCCAGCATTACCGTGACTCCACAGCCCGGCTTGGCGCCAGGGGTTTACAGCGGCACCATCAAAATGCTGGCCTGTGCCGACAATGCATGCAAAGTCCACCACGGGGGCTCGCCGTATTCTGTGCCTTATACCGTGACGGTCAATGCCAGACTCAAGGCTTCTGTTGCCAGCTATGGCCTTGCAGCGGCACAGTCCGCTTCAACGACCGCCAACTTTACCTTCACTGCACAGCCTGGCGCCACCGTCAGCTCCAGCATCGAATATGACGGTGTCCAAAACGGTTGGCTCGCCGCCCAGGTCGTTGGCAACACCGTGCAGTTGCAAGGCTCGGCAGTCGGCCTGCCAGCCGGTACTTATCAAGCCTATGTGGTATTGAACGCCCAGCCTGGCGGGCAGCGCGTCCGCGTGCCTGTCAGCTTGACCGTATCCGAAGGCGTGGTCTCGGTTGAGGGCGTCAGTCTTAAAGTGGACAGTGCAGTGACCGTCCCCAATATGCAGGGGACAGTTCCACTGTCGCTTGCCATCGGCGCCAGCGCAAAAACCTGGTCCGCAAGCAGCGACCGGGCATGGCTGAAAGTATCGGAGGCCAGCGGCACGTTCCCCGCTACGCTGACCTGGACCATCGATCCGCTCCAGTTCGCGCAACTGGACAACAATGCGTACTACAAAGCGAATATCCGCGTCGCGACGGACACCATGCTCGAGCGCACGATTACGATCGAAGTGCAAAAGGCATTGGCGGAAATCAAAGGGCTGGACAGCGTGGCACTGCTGGCCGGTCAAAGCGGCGACCTGATGTTGTACGGTAATGGCTTTAGCCGCCTCGACGGCACCGGCAACTTCCTCAGCATCACCGGCGCACAGCCAGCTTCCGTCAACATCCTGAGCGATAACGTCATCCGCGTCTCGTTGCCGGCGAACAGCGCGGGCCAGTACCTGGTATCGCTGCGACACGCATCAGGCTTGTACTCGCCACAAAAGGTGGTCCGGGTAAATGCCAGCGAGAATTTTGCCTACCAGACGCTCAACACCGAAGGCAGGAAGACTACCCTGGTCTGGGACTCCGTCAGCAAGAGCGCTTTCGTTGTCAACTCCACGATGAAGAGCGTGATGCGCTACGCGGCCGTCAACGGCACCTTCCAGTTGGCGAACACCCGCTCCTTCCCGGCTGTCGACGGCATCGCAATGACCCCGGACCGCACTTCGCTGGTGGTGCAATCGAACGGCAATACCATCTACAAGCTGTCGCCGACCGATCTGTCCACGCAGAAGACCCTGATCCTGTCTACCGGCACCGGCTATTCCGAAGAATTCAACGTGCCACTGCCGATCACGGGAGACAACCGCCTGATGCATGCAAGCTATGGGTGGATCGACCTTGAGAATGCCTCTGCCACCCCGATCACCTTTGAAAGCAACAACTACACCCATGGTTACCTGGCGCAATGGGCCGCGATCTCCGGTAACGGCTTCCGCGCGATGCGTCCCGCCTCCGGCAGGGTGACACCGAGCGATCCGCTTCATCACCTGGACCTGGTGGACGGAAGATTCAAGACCTATCCCGGCTCGAACACTCCCTTCTTCTACGAGTATGCAGTGGATTATGCCGGCAACAACTGGGCATTTAGCGGCCAGGTGTTCGACTTTGACCTGAGGCTAAAAGGCAGCTTCAAGCTGCCGAGCGGATGGATGTCCAACCGACAGGTTTTCTCCCGCAACGGAGCGCGCCTGTACTTGTTCGCCCAAAGTACAGCGGCCGGTGTGAAACCGCGCGTCTATGTGTTCGACACGAGCCAGCAACTGACGACGACGACCGAGTTCCCGGTAGTCGGCTTCATCGAGTTCGACGACCTGCCGAATTGCCCATATGACCCTTATGCCGGCTATTACACGGGATGCTATACGTTCAACACCCAAATCGCGCTTTCCGACGACGAGCAAACCTTCTTCCTCGCGGGAGACAAGAAGTTTGTCGTACTGCCGATTCCATCGAACCTGCGCGGCACCACCGCCAACAAGCTGGCCCCGATGCTGAAAGTTAAACTGTAATCCCCCTCTTCGGGGTTAAGGCCATGCCCACGAGTTTCGGTTCGTGGGCATTTTTGTTTGTGGTTGGAGTGATGCCATGTTCAATTTAAGCTAGCAAAAGGAAGACGCATTTCATGATCAAAGGAAGTACATTCGTCATACGCCATGTCCTGCCTGGCGACCTGCCCGCTTTGGTGCCCCTGTTGAATGACCCCGACGTACGCGGCGAATACCTGCCTAGCGCAATCCATTCCCCGGTCGACCTCGAGCGAAAGATCCGGGAGGACGGCATGGCAAACGACGGCCTGACTCGTCTTGTGATCGTGGCGCAACCTGACGACACCATCATCGGGACGGTCTGGCACGCTAAGGGGGTGCCCTATTTCAATGCACGCGAGATCGGGTACACCGTCTTGAGCAAGTACCGGGGACGCGGCATCGTCACCGAGGCGGTCAACCTGCTGGTGCGTTACCTGTTCAATTCCACTTTGGTCAACCGGCTCGAGATTCGCATGGATGCCCGCAACCTTGCCTCGGAAAAGGTGGCGATCAAATGCGGATTCCAGAAGGAGGGAGTATCGCGAGGCGCTAATTTCGTTCGCGGGAAACACGTCGATATGAACTTGTATGCGCTGTTGCGGCATGAGGCCAGCTAAGGCTGACGCAGCGAGGAGGGATATCGGTTTCCATATCGCGCGATAACATTTCAAGTAGCGGACCTTCCTGCGGCCTTGCGTAACAGGCATGTCACAAGCGCCCTTTACCGTACTGCGTTTTAACAAACGCACGGTAACCGACATGCAATTGATTTCATCGCGTCCCCACATCCTGGCCCTGAGTGTTGCGCTGGCCCTGAGCGCCTGCGGAGGCTCCTCCGACGAACCGCTCGTCATTCCGGCAGCGCCAGCCGACCAGGGTGCGGCCGAAGTGGTGCCGCTCCCAATGGTCACGGCCTTTGTCGACACTATCGCCACCAACCAGCGTGGCGATGCGCGCTACGCGACGCTGTCGACCAACGCCGGCGTGCGCGTACTGGGCGGTTTCCTCGATATCTGGAAACCGCTGACTGAAATCGTCGACGCTGGGGTCACAGCCCCGGCCCGCGACGGCTTCCCGGCCGTGGTCGCGTCAAGCTGGAGCGGAGTACCGAACGATGGCAATCCTGACGGCAAAGTGGTCAACATGGCGGTGCACCAGGCGAATATCGATTACGTCGTCAAAGCCACCACCAGCCGTACCGCAGAACAAGGCGTGCAAGCTTACCTGGACGACCGGCGCGGTAAAGGCTACAGCGTCACCGACGGCATGGGCCCTCTGGCCAACGCCTGGCGCAGCGCCGCCCAGCAAACCACCAGCATCACGTCGGTTGCTGCCGACGCCAACACGGTGCTGTACAACGACAGCGGCAATAACACCGGCGTCGCCGGTAGCGCCAACGCGAGCTTTGGCAACGTGGTCGACCTGGTCAACCTGGTCGGGAATAACGCTTCCACCGAACCGGCCAAGCGCTTCTACAAATACGCACGGCCCTACCGCTGGAGCAGCAGCGTACAGGTGTTGCCGGCGCTGGTGCCTGGCAAGAGCCCTACCCCGCCCACCGATGGCGGCTTCACCAGCGGCCACTCGGCCGAGGGCGTGCGCGATGCGGTGGCCATGGCCTATGCTGTGCCGGAACGCTTCCAGGAGATGCTGAGCCGGGGCCTCGAGCTCGGCGAATCGCGCATCTTTGCCGGCATGCATTCGCCGCTGGATGTGATCAGCGGCCGTATCCTGGGCCAGGCCAGCGCCGCCGCCAACCTGGCCGATCCAGCCAACGCCGCCAGGAAGGCCGCCGCCGTCGCCCAGGCGCACGCCACCCTAATGGCTGCCACCGGGACCAACGCCGACACCTTTGCCGCCTATGCGCAGTCCGGCACCACGACGACTGACCGTTTTGCCGACTACGCTACCAACAAGGCCAACTACCTGCGCCGCAGCACCTACGGTTTCGCGCCAATCGCCGCGACCAATGTAGCCGCCGCCGTTCCAAAAGGCGCCGAGGTACTGCTGGAGACCCGACTGCCTTACCTGAGCGACGCGCAGCGCCGCGTGGTGCTGAAAACCACCGCCCTGCCTTCGGGCTATCCGGTCATGGACGATGCCGAGGGCTGGGGGCGCCTGAACCTGTTTGCCGCAGCCGATGGCTACGCTTCCTTCAGTGGCAACGTCACCATCGTGATGGACGCCAGCAAGGGCGGCTTCAACGCCGTGGACCGCTGGCGCAATGACATTGGCGGCACCGGCAAGCTGGTCAAGCAAGGTACCGGCACGCTGAAGCTGGCGGGCGCCAATACCTGGTCCGGCGGCACCGAACTGACCGCAGGGACGCTGCAAGGCGATTCCGCTGCCGCTTTTGGTTCGGGCGATGTCTACGTCAGCGGCGGCACGTTGGTCGCCAACGCACCTGCCGCGCTGAAGGTCGCCGGCAAGTACACCCAATTGAGCGGCAACACCACGCTGGAACTGGATCTCGGTGGAGCAGCTGCGGGCACCGTGGTGGTGGCATCGACCGCGACCATCGCCGGTGGCACGCTGCGGGTGAAATTCGCCAACGGCTACAAGCCGAAGGCGGGCGACGTGCTGACGCTCATTACGGCGGCCAGCCTGAAGGGGAAGTTCACCGCCATTACGGTGGATGGCTTCCCCAACGTCACACCAAACTACAATGACACCACGTTGACGCTGACTATCGGCAGCTGACACGCCTTGCCTGGACGGCTTAGCGCGCCGCGATGCCGTCCAGTTCGAGCATCACATCATCCGGCAGCACGAGCGACGCCGCCGCCACATTCTCGCGCAAATGCGCCAGCGACGAAGTCCCGGGAATCAGCAGGATATTGGGCGAGCGACGCAACAGCCAGGCCAGCGCAAGCTGGTTGGGGCTCGCTTCCAGGCGCGCGGCTGCTGCCGTGAGGGCAGCCGACTGCAAGGGCGAGAAGCCGCCAAGCGGAAAGAATGGCACATAGGCGATGCCATCCTTCGCCAGTGCATCGATCAGCGCATCGTCGCGGCGGTGTGCAAGGTTGTACTGGTTCTGCACGCACGAGATCTCGCAGATCCTGCGCCCTTGCGCCACCTGGGCTTCGGTCACGTTGCTCAAGCCGATATGCCGCACCAGGCCCGCCTGCTGCATCTCGGCGAGTGCTGTCAGGGGCGCTTCGATCGAACCCTCGGCTGGCTGCATCGGGTCGATCATCAACCGCAGGTTCACGACTTCCAATACGTCGAGCCCAAGATTGCGCAGGTTATCGTGCACCGCTGCCCTCAACTCCTCCGCGGAGGATGCCGGCAACCAGGCGCCTTCGGCGCCCCGCCGGGCGCCGACCTTGGTGGCAACGACAAGATCATGGCGGTATGGATGTAGCGCTTCGCGGATCAACTGGTTGGTGACGTGCGGACCATAGAAATCGCTGGTGTCGATATGGTTGATGCCGGATTCAATCACCGCCCGCAGCACCGCCAGCGCATTTGCGCGGTCGGCCGGCGGTCCGAAAACGTGCGGCCCTGAGAGCCGCATGGCACCATAGCCAAGACGATTCACGGTTCGGCCGCCGAGTTGGAAAACATTGGATGGTAGGGACATTTGTGCTTCTCCTTATGTGAACAAACACAAGTGTAGGGATGAAGCTTGCGTTCGATAAGCCGATATAATCTGCACGACCCGTACGAAATTTCGAACAGTGAAAATCGACCTCGCCGACCTGACTGCCTTTCTCGCCGTCGCGAAAGCCAAAGGCTTCCGCCAGGGCGCACGCGCCAGCGGCTTGAGCGCCTCGGGACTGAGCGAGGCGGTACGGCGCCTGGAGGCGCAGGTTGGCGTGCGGCTTTTGCATCGGACCACGCGCAGCGTCGTCCCTACCGAAGCGGGCGAACGCTTGCTTGGCCGGCTTGGGGCGGCACTGTCGGAGGTGGAAGCGGCGCTGGAATCGGTCAACGACTACCGCGGCCGGCCCTCCGGCACCTTGAAGCTGAACGTCCCGGTAAGCGGAGCGCGCCTGGTGCTACCCGCCATCGTTCCGCGCTTCCTTGCCGCGTATCCGGAAATCCGGCTCGACATTACCGCTGACGACAATTTCGTCAATGTTCTGGAAGCAGGCTGCGATGCCGGCATCCGCTACGACGAGCGTCTGGAGCAGGACATGATCGCGGTCCCGATTGGCCCGCGCGTGCAGCGTTTCGCTGCCGCGGCGGCGCCCTCCTATCTGGAAAAGCGGGGGCAACCGCTGCACCCGCGCGATCTGCTGCAGCACGACTGCCTGCGCCTGCGCTTTGCGGGGCGCGCCGTGCAGCCATGGGAATTCGCCCGCGACGGCGAGACCGTGCACATCGATGCCGACGGCCAGTTGCAAGTGCAAGGCGGCGCCATCGCCGATCTTCTGGTGGAGGCGGCAATTGGCGGCAGCGGCATCGTGTATCTGTTCGAAGATTGGCTGCGCCCCCATTTCGCGAGCGGGGCGTTGGTGCCGGTGCTGGAGCCATGGTGGCTCTCCTTCTCCGGCCCTTTCCTTTACTATCCAGGGCACCGCCTGGTTCCCGAGCCGCTTCGTGCGTTCATAGATTTCATCAAGGAAGCGGCTCAGGTTTCCAGGTTGGGCGAGAAAACCGCGCAGTAGCCGGCTTTCGGCTATGCTGCTATCCAACTGTGTTCCGTTTCATCTTCGATGACGAACCTGGACAGCCCTCGCCTGCACTCACGTATCTGGCATCTCGCCTGTGGCCTGCTGCTGGCGCTTCCGGCGTGGGGGCAGCAGATGCCGCTGCGCTATTTTGGCCAGCAGGAAGGCCTGGCCAACCTGTCGGTGACCACCCTGGCCCAGGACCGGCCCGGCTACTTGTGGGCGGGAACGGAAAACGGCCTGTATCGTTTTGACGGCCACCGTTTCCAGCAATACGGCGTCGCCCAGGGCATGGATCCCACCGCCACCGTCAACGACCTGCTGGTTGACCAGGCCGGGCGGCTTTGGGCCACCACCGAAGTTGGCCTGTTCGTCCACGAAGGCGCGCGCTTCGCGCCAGTCCTCGACGTTGAAGGCAAAACGCTGCCTACCAGCGGCGGCCTTCATCACATGACGGAAATCCCGCAGGCCGGCATCCTGTTCACCAGCGGCGAGCAGGCCTTTCTTGCCAGCCGCGCGCCTGGCGCCACGATATGGACAGCGCGCCCTTACTTCAGTGCGGAGCAATTGCGCGCCAGGCCGGACCTTGCGCGAATCGGCGGCGTGCTGGCTGGCCGCGACGGCGCGTTGTGGCTGACCACGCGTCGCGAGCGGAGCCGGATTTACCGCATCCGGCAAGGCGCGATTGAGGAGTTTGGGCCGGAACAAGGCCTGCCGGAGCGCGAATACCTGGGCGGCATCACTGAAGACCGCATCGGCAGCATCTGGGTACGCAGTCCGAACAAGCTGCTGCGCTTGCCGTCCGGGGGCAGCCGTTTCGAAGATCGCACCGGCAACCTGGCGCCGGCGCGCATCCTTGAAGTGTTCTTTCCCCTGGCGCTCGATAGCGACGGACGCCTGCTGGGCGCTACCAACGAAGGGCTGTTCAGGGGAAAAGACGCCGCATGGGAAGTCTTCGCCCGCGCCGAAGGCCTGTCGACCGGCGGCGGCATCAACGATATCCTGGTCGACCGAAATGGCGAGGTGTGGCTGGCACTGTCCGGACATGGCGTGGCGCACTGGCAGGGCTATCGCCACTGGTCCAACTGGACTACGGCGCAGGGACTGCCCAGCGACGATACCTGGTCCTTCCTGCGCCACATCGATGGCTCGCTGCTGATCGGCACTGGTGCCGGCATTGCCACGCTGGCGCCCGGAGCGCGCCGCTTCGCCCACATCGAAGCCACCAGCAAGGAAGCCAACGGACAGGTCAGCGCCCTGGCGGAAGACCACCAGGGCAATGTCTGGGCCGGCACGTTTTCCGGCCACCTGATGCGGCGCGGCGCCGACGACGGCCGCATTGGCCCGCCCATGCGGCTGCCGATGATCCTGAGCCTGACGTTTGACCGCCGCCAGCGCCTCTGGATCGGCACCACGGAAGGCCTGTACCTGCTCGCAGGTCCGGAACCCGCCGCCCAGCCGCGCCTCGTCGAGGCACTGGAAAAGCTGGCCGGCAAATCCAGTGCATACATCCGCGGCGCCTGCAGCACGGCGGACGGCATGTTGTGGTTCCTGGCCGACAGCACCTTGCTGCGGCTGGACGGCGACAATTGGACCAAGGTCTCCATCACTGGGGCGGATAAAGCCAAGCCATCGACCGTCACTTGCGGCCCTCAGGCAGTATGGCTGCTCGAGGCTCGCGGCGGCCGGATCTGGCGTGGCACACCCGTCCCGGCCGGCGGCACGCTTCAACTGACCGCGGTCAGTACGCGGCCGGAGCATTTAAAGGGTCGCCTGATCATGTCGATCCTGGCGGACCGGCGCGGCTGGCTGTGGCTGGGAACCGATTCCGGCGCCGCGGTCTGGAACGGCAATCGCTGGCGAACGTTCGACCAGCAGAGCGGCATGGTATGGAATGACGCAAACCAGTACGCGTTGCGCGAAGATCCCCTCGACGGTTCGGTCTGGATCGGCACCAGCAACGGCGCTTCCCATGTGGAGCGGCCCCAGGACCTGTTTACGCTGCCGCCGGTAAGCGTCAGGGTCGACGCCATGCGCTTCAACGGCCAGGACCAACCGCCGGCAAAAGGCATGACGCTGCCGTGGACCGGCGGCGCGCTGGAATTCACGCTTGCCTCGCTCACCTTCGAGAACCGCGATGCGCTGCGCTACCACTATCGCCTGAAAGGGCTGGAGGACGAGTGGAGCACCACCAATAGTCCCCTCTTGCGCTATGCCGCACTGCCCCCGGGCAGCTACGTGCTGCAGGTGATCGCCAGCAACGCCATGCTGCAAAGCGCTTCGCCGCAACTCGACCTGCCGTTCCGGGTGCAGCCGCCCTGGTGGCGCAGCACCTGGTTCTACGCCCTGGCAACGTTGCTGGCGATGGCTGCCATCAGCGCCGCATTCCGCTGGCGGGTACGCGTCGTGGTGCGCCGCCAGCGCGAGCTTGACCTGCTGGTCAAGGCCCGCACTGCCGAACTGGAAGCCTCGCGCGAAGAGCACCGGCTGCGTGCCATGCTCGATGGCCTGACGCTGGCCTGGAACCGCGGCGCCATGATGGAGCGCATCGCCCAGCGCCTGGCTTCGCTGGAACTGGGCGGAGATAACTTTGTGCTGGTCATGGTCGACCTGGATTATTTCAAGCGCATCAACGACACGCATGGACACCTGGCGGGCGACGCCGTGCTGAAGGAAGTGGTGCGGCGCCTGCAGGCGAGCCTGCGCGCCGGCGACGCCGTGGGGCGTTATGGCGGCGAAGAGTTCATCGTTCTGCTGCCGGACCTTGACGCTGAGCGCGGCCGGCGCCGCATCGAGGAATTGCATGGTCTCGTCGCCGCAGCGCCAGTCGAAGTGCCGGACGGCCCGTCCATTGCCCTCACGAGCAGCTTTGGCGTGGCGGTCGCTGTTGCCGGGCGCGGCCAAACGCCGGAGTCCCTGCTGAAGGAGGCCGACGCGGCCCTGTACCGGGCCAAGGCCAACGGCCGTAACCGGGTCGAATACGCTTAGCCGTTCTTCACTGGCTACGATCGGTTTCCGGATCGCCATCGGCAGGCACCGACTGCCGATGGCGCATGAGCCCTTCCCATTGCCACGCCTCGCGCGGCGCGCCCAGGCATTGCGTTCGCGATTCGGAATTTCGCCGCTCACCACGCTCGCCAGGTAGTCAGCGATGCCCTCCCTCAGGGCCTGGGTCAAAGGAAACCCCTTGCGCACTATAGCGCGCAACGGCCAAGATACTTCAGCCTTACGCGCGCTGGGCGGCGCTGGCTGCCTTCGAAGAGGACTGCAACAGGCGTCCCAGCGGTACTTCGATCCAGCGATGGAAGGCGGCACCGGCCGCCAGGCTGGCGCCCCAGGCTGCCAGCATGCCGGCGCCTTGCAGCACCGGGTCGGCAGGCACGAAGCGGGTGAAGGCTGCGTTCACCAGCAGGCAAACCGGGAAGTGGATCAGGAATACCGAATACGAGGTGCGTGCCAGCGCATTGACGATTGCCAGCAGGCGGCCCCCGCCGCTGAATTCCATGCGGCCGCAGATCACCAGCGCACACGCCACCATCATGGCCAGCGCCAGGCGGCTGCGGAAGTTTACGGCCAGCGCCACCAGGGCTGGCAGGAAGATCGCTGCCTGCACCAGCACCGCACCGCGCGTCTTGCGGCGCGGATCGCCGGCCCACCATGCCGCCAGGCCAAGGCTGTAACTGCCGAAGAAGTATGGGCCCCAGTTGTCCCAGTCGGAATCGAGGTTGAAGTGCAGCAGCGACAGCATGCTGCCAATCGCGACCATGCCTGGCACCAGCCACGCGCGGCGCACCGGGCCACTGATGCGGGCGGCCAGCCACAGGATGGCCACCACCATTACGTACAGCTGGAAGTCAATGGCCACGTACCAGGCCCCTGCCGACAGCGACGGGAAGCCGAGGACGCCATGGGCCAGCACGGCATGCGCCGCGAGCTGCCCCACCGTCGCCGGTTCAGAGATGGAATGATGGTCCATCCACTGGCTGGCCAGCATGGACGCCACCGCTGCAATCAGGGTGGCGGCGATAAATGGCGGCGCCAGCTTGGCGTAACGGCGCCAGACCGCACCCAGCGGGTCGACCATTACCGGCTGCGCGCTCGGTGCCAGAGATTTGGCGGCCAGGAAGCCGCCAACCACCAGGAACACTTGCACGGCAATGCGAGCGCTGCCGGCCAGCCAGTCGATCAGGTCCGGCAGGATGTGCCGCACGTGGTCGGCCATGGGGCCGTAGAACGCCAGGTGATGCAACACAATTAGCTGTGCTGCAACAGCCTTTAATAAATTGATCACGCCATACTTCATTACATCTGCTGCCGACTGTGCAAAAGGTCGACATGATAACCGAGCTCAGCAGATTAGAGGCGCGCGCCTATCACCGCGTAAGTAACCAGATGTTACGCAGCCTTGCCTTCGGTCTTCTTGAACGGGCTGCGGTCAGGGGCATCATCGTGGTCGATGTTGAGCAGAAGATGCTTGATTACCTTGTTCATCAAAGGCTGGCGGTGGCGGATCAATACACCGAAGGTTTCCGGACGGGCGCCCAACGCTGCTTTCGGCTCCAGCGCGGTGCGGCCGAAGGAGACGCGCTTGCAGCCCAGGCCAATGGCATCGGCAATGCCGGCGTGCAGCAGGCGCAGGTAGATCGGCAGGTCGGCCGCAGCAGCGCGGTCAAAGCCGATGTGGAAGGCGATTGCGGTCTCACCGTCGGCGATGGTGACCAGGAAGCCCAGCATCTTGCCTTCGCGCTTGAGCACACTGCAGCGGAAGCGCTCCCCTGCCGCTTCCTGCAAGGCCGGGAAGTACTCCGGCAGCAGCTCGAAGGGGCGGAAGCCGGCGTTCACCTGCACCGCTTTATACAGGGCGTGGATCTCGTCCTGCATCGCGTCCATGTCGGTGAAATGCTCCACCGTGCACTGCGCCGCTTCGATCGGCTTCAGGATGCCGTTGCGGACATTGGCGCGGTACTTCGAGGCCAGGCTGGCCAGGTAGTCGTCGTAGTTTTTCCAGTCGTCGCCCAGCGTCAGCACCATGTTCGGCTCCGTTTCGACGAAACGGTAGCTGAGGTTCTTGAGGAAGGCGGCATCCTCCACCTGGGGGCCGTGCAAATCCTTGATCATGACGAAGTTGGCCGAGCCGGCCAGCTTTTCCGCCTGCCGTACGCGGTACAGCACTTCGGCCACGCCGTGCCACGCCAGTTCCGGATCGACGCAGGGCGCCATCGCGATGCCGTGCTGGCCGAAGGTCAGCAGGTTGCCGCAGGTGAGCACGCGCTGGCCCAGGCTCTCGCCCAGCGAGCCAAACGAGGTCTTGCTGGCCTGGGCCAGCTTGATGTCGGCCAGCTGCATATAAAGTGCGGCAACCGGCTGGTCGTCTTCGTACACCAGCGCATAGCGCGGTTCGAGATTGGCCGGCAGCACCTTTTCCAGCGATTGCAGGTAACCGTGGGACAGGAAGAAGCCCGATTGGGCCGTGAGCCCTTTCCATGCCTGTGGGTCGAGCATGCCGATCGAATCGGCGATGGCATAACGCAGTTGGGCGGGGCCGCGCAGGCGCTTGCGTACTTCGCGGCGTTCGGACAGGGCGGTTTTGACTGAGCGCAGTTTTTGCTGGATCTTCATCGTTACAAAATTAGCAATTGGACGGCGCAATATATCACGAGCCGCATTGTGCCGAATAAGTTAGTCGAAGCCACGATATGCATCCAATCGACAAATTGGCAACACCGATACCAATTTGAACATGATAAAAACGCCAATCGACCCGAAAGGCAATGCAATGACTGCTCCCAATCCGAACTGGTACCTGCGCGCGCGGCTCAAGACCCGCCAGCTCCTGCTGTTGATCGCGATCGACGACGCGGGCAATATCCTGCGCGCCGCCGAAGCGCTGTGCATGACGCAACCGGCCGCTTCGAAGCAACTCAAGGAGCTGGAGGACATGCTTGGCATCGCCCTGTTCGAACGCCATCCGCGCGGCATGGTGCCCACCATCTACGGTGAAAGCATGATCCGTCACGCGCGCATGGCCTTGAGCAGCCTGGCGCGGGCGCACGAGGATATCGTGGCGCTCAAGGCCGGCCTGGCGGGACAGGTCGACGTGGGCAGCATCATGACGCCGGCACTGAGCCTGCTGCCGCGCGCCATCACGCGCATCAAGCAGCAGGTGCCGCAACTGCGCATCGGCGTGCAGATCGAGTCCAGCAACGAACTTCTGGACCGCCTGCAGCGCGGCACGCTCGACTTCCTGCTGGCGCGCTTGACCGGCTTCCACGATTGCGCGGAATTGCAGTACGAGGAGCTGGCGCCGGAACCGGTGGTGGTGGTGGCGCGGGCCGGCCATCCGCTGGCGCAACGGCGCGAACTCACTTTGCATGACCTGGTGCATGCACCCTGGATCACGCCGCCGCCCGGCAGCATCCTGCGCCAGCGTTTCGACCAGTTGTTCCATAACGCCGGACTTGAGCCGCCGGGCGATATTGTCGACACCAGCGAAATTGTGCTGATCACCAGCATGCTGCAGATGAGCGATGCGCTGAACGTCATGTCGGCGGACGTGGCGCGGCGCTACGAGGAATTGGGGATGCTGGCGGTGCTGCCGCTGGAGCTGGACTGCCGGATGGACCCATTCGGCATCATCCGCAGGCGGGACAGCGTGTTGTCGCCGGGTGCCGATTTGCTGCTGCAGGCCATCCGGCGCGAAGCATCGGTGCCGCCCTCGCCGCTGCCGGCGCCGGTGCCGGCGATGTATAACCTGTACGACATAGCTGTCGCCTAAAAAGTCATTGGATCGGCAACCACCCATGCGCATAGCATGGACCGGCACACCCATATCCGGAGACCGTCCTTGAACCATATGTCCCTCGCACGCCGCCTGGCCGGCGCGTTGCTTCTGGTCGCGCCGCTTGCAAGCCACGCCGCGCGCCAGCTTGAACTCAGCTCGCCCGACCGCCAACTGCGCGTAACAATCGATACCAATGAACGGCTGGCCTTTGCTGTCAGCCACCGCGGCACCGAGCTGGTGCTGCCAACGCCGATAGGCATCACCCTGGCCGGCATCGGCACCCTGGGCGACAAGCCGCGCCTGACCGGCCAGCAGCGCCGCAGCGTCGATACGATCGTGCGTCCGGTGGTGGCGCAAAAGTCGCGCGAGGTGCGCGACCATTACAACGCCCTGCAGCTCGACTTCGCCGGCGGCTATGCATTGGAAGTACGCGCCTATGACGAAGGCATCGCCTACCGCTTCCGCACCTCCCTGCCCGGCCAGGTCACGGTGGAAGGCGAGCAGGCAGGCGTCAACCTGCGGCCGCAGGACACCCTGTACTGGCCGCAGGAAAAGTCGATGCAGTCGCATAACGAGCACTATTACCAGGCGCTGACTGTCGGTGACGCCGCGGGCAAGCTGGTTGGCGTGCCGGCCCTGGTGCAGAACGGCGGCGTGCACCTGGTGTACACCGAGTCCGGCCTGCGCGACTATCCGGGCTTGTACCTGCACGGCGAGCCGGCAGGCTTGCGCGCCCTGTTCCCGAAAGTGGCGCTGGCCGAGACGGCGCGCGACGACCGCAACGTGCCGGTGACGCAGGAAGCACCCTACATCGCGCGCACCGAAGGCAAGCGCACCTACCCGTGGCGCATCCTGGGCATTTCCGCCGATGCAGGCGGACTGCTGCTGAACCAGATGCCCTACCTGCTGGCCGAACCGCAGGAGCTGAAAGAAACCGCCTGGATCAAGCCGGGCAAGGTGGCCTGGGACTGGTACAACGGCAACAAGCTGTATGGCGTGCCGTTCAAGTCAGGCCTCGATACCCGCACCTATCGCCACTACATCGACTTCGCGGCCGACAACGGCCTTGAGTACATCATCATGGATGAAGGCTGGTACAAGCTGGGCGACCTGCTGGCCGTCAAGCCGGAAATCGACATGCCCGAGCTGATGGCTTATGCAAAGCAGCGCGGCGTCGGCATCATCCTGTGGGTGTCGTGGAAAACGCTGGATACCCAGATGGCGGCGGCGCTCGACCAGTTCGCACGCTGGGGTGCGGCCGGCATCAAGGTCGACTTCATGCAGCGTTCCGACCAGTGGATGGTGAACTGGTACGAGCGAGTGGCGCGCGAAGCGGCGGCTCGCAGGCTGCTGGTGGACTTCCACGGCAGCTTCAAGCCCAGCGGCCTGCAGCGCACCTGGCCCAACGTGCTCACATTCGAAGGCGTGAAGGGCCTGGAAAACAATAAATGGAGCGACAAGCAGACGCCGGAACATGACGTCACCCTGCCCTTCATCCGCATGTTCGCCGGCCCGGTCGACTATACGCCCGGCGCCATGAGCAACGCGCACCGCAAGGACTTCGTCGCCAGTTTCGACCGTCCCATGAGCCAGGGCACGCGCGCACACCAGCTGGCGATGTACATGATTTACGAAAGCCCGCTGCAGATGCTGGCCGACAGTCCTTCGCAATATCGCGCCAACCCGTCCTCGCTGGAATTCATCCGGCAGGTGCCGGTCGAATGGGACGAAAGCCGCGTGCTGCACGCCCAGCTCGGCCGCTATGTTGCCATGGCACGCCGCCGCGGCGATACCTGGTATGTAGGCGCCATGACCGGCGCCGACGGCCGCGACCTGGAACTGGACCTGTCCTTCCTGGGTGACGGCAATTACCAGATGGACAGCATGGAAGACGGTCCGAACGCCGGCGTGTTCGCCACCGACGTACAGAAAGCCAGCGCCGGCGTCACACGCGGCAGCCGGATCACGATGCACCTGGCGCCTGGCGGCGGCTGGGCCGCCATCATCCGCAAGACGAAATAAGGAGACACAGATGCAACGCATGTTCCGCCCGCGCGCGGCCCTTCTTGCCGTCGCGCTGCTGGCCGCCGGCCCGGCGCACGCCGCGCCGCCAGCCTTTACGCCGCGCTGGCAGATCGACGGCGACGCCATCCGCTGGCAGGTGAAAGACGCCCACCGCGACCAGCTCGAGATGAGCGGGCGCCAGGTTTCGGCAGTAATCGATTACGGCAGCCAGGCCGATGGCTCGCTGCTGCTGGCGCGCACCGTCGTATGGCCGATGCTGCGCACCATTCCCGACGACACCCATGCCAGCCTGATTCGCAAGTTCGGTTCGGAAGCCTCGCCGGCGATCGCTGTCGACGGACAGCCCGCCAGCGCCGAGCGCCTTCAGCAAGTACGCTTCGACGGCCGCCTTGCGCTGCGCTCGCAGCTGGCGCCAGGCCTGGTGCTGACACGCACCCTCACGCCGTCGCCCAGCGAACCGGCATTGGTGGAACGCCTGGAGCTGTTGAACACAGGTTCCGTCGCGCGGCGCTACAGCATCGGCGCGCTGGAACGCAGCGAGACGACGCCGGCGGAACGAGGCACCCACGGCGCGTACGTGGTCGAAGTTCGCTCGCCTGCCCGCGAAGGCGAGCTGGCACCCGGCTCACGCGTGCACGTCGACGTGATCATCAGCGGCCGCCTGCAAAACGAAATGGTGTACGTGGACGGCGGGGAAGCGCTGCAGGACCGCGCGCGCAAGGTTGCGCAATGGCGCGCCGACCTGGTGCTGGAAACGCCGGAGCCCGTGCTTGATGCCATGTTCGCTTTTTCCAAGGTGCGCGCAGCCGAGAGCATCTTCGCCACACGCGGCGGGCTGCTGCACGGCCCGGGCGGCACCCGCTATTACGCAGCCATCTGGGCCAACGACCAGGCGGAATACATCAATCCCTTCTTCCCCTACCTGGGCGACAGCGCCGGCGTACAAAGCGCCCTGACCAGTTTCGGCATGTTCGCACGCTACATGAACGCGGACTACAAGCCGATTCCCTCTTCCATCATCGCCGAGGGACGCAGCTACTGGAACGGCGCCGGCGACCGCGGCGACTGCGCCATGATTTCCTACGGCGCCAGCCAGTTCGCGCTGGCGCAGGGCGACAGCGGCACCGCGCGCCAGCTGCAGCCCCTGATCGACTGGTGCCTGGAATTCACGCGCCGCAAGCGCGATACGCAGGGCATCGTGCATTCGGACAGCGATGAACTGGAGGGCCGCTTCCCGGCCGGCAAAGCCAACCTGTCGACCAATGTGCTGGCCTACGGCGGCCTGCAAGGCGCCGCGCGCCTGGCAGCTTCGCTGGGAGATGCGCAGCGCGCCAACGCGTTGCGGCAGGAAGCGGATGCGCAGCGCGAAGCCATCGAGCGCTACTTCGGCGCGCGCATGGGCGGCTTCGACACCTACCGCTACTACGACGGCAACGACAAGCTGCGCGCCTGGATCGCGCTGCCGCTGGCCCTGGGCATCAACGACCGCCAGCGCGGAACGGTCGATGCGCTGCTGTCGCCGCAACTGTGGAGCGAGAACGGCGTGCTGACCGAAGCCGGCGACAAGACCTTCTGGGACCGCGCCACCTTGTATGCGCTGCGCGGCCTGCTGAAAGCGGGCGAGCTCGAACGCACCATGCCCTACCTGCGCTACTACTCGGGCCGCCGCCTGCTCGGCGACCATGTGCCGTATGCCGTGGAAGCCTGGCCGGAAGGCCAGCAGCGCCACCTGTCCGCGGAAAGCGGGCTGTATGCACGGGTGGTGACGGAAGGCCTGTTCGGCATTGAAGCGACCAGCCTGCGCAGCTTCACCATCGCACCGCGCTTGCCGAAAGGCTGGCAGCGCATGGCATTGCGGCATATGCGGGCATTCGGCGCAGGCGACGATGGAACCGGCATCGACATCGCCACCACACGCACGCAGCACGGCCAGCGCGTGCTGGTGACCCTGAACGGAAAGACCCTGCTCGACCAGTCCTGGAACGGCAAGGCGCCGCTGCTCGTGACGCTGCCAGACTAGATATACCTTTTTGGACATACCTGGCGAATAAACATTCAATTGTTCGCCACCAACAAGCTCCCTAGCATGTCTCCATCGGCCGCCTTTGTGCGGCCGAATCATAACCACAACAGGAGACGCAATGAAGAACCCTTCCCAACGCGTGCGGCTGACGCTCGTCGCGCACGCCCTTGCATTGGCTTTCGCTGGGCCAGTCCATGCACAATCGAATGCCACCGGCAGCATCTTCGGCCAGGTGGCCAACGCAAGCGGCGCAAGCGTCGTGCTGGTGAACGTCGCAACCGGCGCGCGCCGCACCATCGCTATCGATGCCAACGGGCGCTATATCGCCAGTTCCATGCCGCCCGGTGTCTACAAGGTGCTGCTGATGCGTGACGGCGTGGTCGAACGCGAGCTCGAAATCGAAGCGCTGATCGGCCAAGGCGTGGAAGCGTCCTTCGATGCCATCCAGGCGGTGACGGTGACCAGCCGCCGCCCGACGATCGACGTCAGCAACACCAACAACGGTGCTGTGTTCACCGCGCGCCAACTGGCGGCGCTGCCGATCTCGCAAAACCTGTCCGGCATCATCCAGCTTGCGCCGGGCACTTCGCGCGGCAACCCGCGCATCGGCGGCGACAGCTTTGGCGGCGCCGGCGTAACGGAGAACGCCTACTTCATCAACGGCTTCCCGGTCACCAACGTCTATCGCCAGATCGGCTCGACCACCCTGCCCTTCTTCGCCATCGCACAGGCGCAGATACTGCAAGGCGGCTACAGCGCGGAATTCGGCCGCTCCACCGGCGGCGTGGTGAACATCACCACCAAGAGCGGCACCAACAGGTGGGAAGCGGGCGCGGTGCTGCAGTACACGCCGGACTGGCTGCGCGCCAAGCCGGACAACACCGACTACCCGAACACCGGCCATAACCCGAAGACCGACGGCAAGCTGCTTACCTACCGCCACAGCAACAGCGCTACCGACGTCTTTGGCAGCGCCTACGTCGGCGGTCCGCTGATCAAAGACAAGCTGTTCATGTTCGCCAACATCGAACAGGACCGCTTCAGTACCGGCTACATCAGTAAGGATTCCGATTCGCTCAACAAGACCAACGGCTGGACCGAGCGCGAAACACGCACCCCGCGCTACCTGCTCAAGCTCGATTACAACATCAGCGACAACCATCGCCTGGAGTTCACCCAGATCCACGACGAGAACAAGAAGACGCAGCAGAATTACGGCTTCGACTACGCCACCTTGCAGCGCAACGAAGTGCGCGCCGGCGGTACCACCGGCGATGGCGCCAAGACCAACGACTCGATCCTGAAGTACACCGGCTTCCTGACCGACAACCTGACCGTGACTGCGCTGGCGGGCCGTTTCAAATCCACCTATCCGCAATCGCGCGAAGGCTATGTGCCGGGCGTGTACCAGGTCAATGCACCGGTCAATGCCCAGGTGCCAGGGCTGGTTTACACCAACCCGCAGAACATCGGCGGCACCATCCAGGTGCCGAATGCGGAGGACAAGCAATCCACCCTGCGCCTTGATGTCGAGTACAAACTGGGCAACCACGCCCTGCGCGCAGGTATCGACCGCAACAACGTTTCTTCGATCAATGGTTCGGAACTGGCCGGCGGCGGCAGCTGGAACTACTTCCGCGGTGATCCGAATGTGGCGGTCCCCGATGGCAGGACGCCGGCTGAGGGCGGCGGCTACGGACTGCAGGGCTACTATGTGAATGAGTACCACCAGAGCGACTCGGCATCGCCGAAGACCGACCAGTCGGCACAATACATCCAGGACCGCTGGCAGGTCACCGATACGGTGCTGCTCGACCTGGGCCTGCGCAATGAACAGTTCACCAACAAGAACAGCTTTGGCCAGGCTTATGCCGCGCAACGCCACATGCTGGCGCCGCGCATTGGCGCCTCCTGGGACGTGCGCGGCGACAGCACCTTGAAAGCCTTCGCCAACCTTGGCCGCTATCACCTGCAGATTCCGACCAGCGTGGCGCTGCGCCTGGCCGGCAATCCCATCCACATCGACCACTACTACACTTACACCGGGGTCGATCCGAAAACCGGCGTGCCGACCGGGCTGACCGAAATCTCCCCTCCTGTTTCGGGCGGCAACGAATGGGGCACGCCCAAGGATCCGCGCCAGGTCGCATCGAGCAACCTGGGCGCCACCTACCAGGATGAACTGGCGCTGGGCTTCGAAGCCGCATTGAACCCGGAATACACAGTCGGCAGCAAGCTCACCTACCGCACGCTGCGCAATACCATCGAAGACTGGTGCGACTCGCGTCCCCTGCGCGCCTGGGGCAAGCGCAATAACGTCGATACCAGCAAGTACGACATGCCCTGCCTGCTGATCAACCCGGGCCGCGACAATACCCTGACGCTCGACCTGGCCGGCGACGGCAAGCTGGTTTCCATTCCGCTGACGGCTGAAGACATCGGCCTGCCGAAAGTGAAGCGTGTCTATACCGCGCTGGACTTCTTCATCGAACACCCGATGCGCGATGGCTGGTACGGCAAGCTGAATTACACCCTGTCCCGCACCAGGGGCAATATGGAAGGCCAGGTGATGTCGGATATCGGCCAGGCCGACATTGCCGCCACCACCTCCTTCGACTTCCCGGAACTGATGGACTACGCCAGCGGACCGCTGCCGAACGACCACACCCACGTGCTGAAGGCATTCGGCTACTACCAGCTTGACCAGGAATGGACGGTGGGCGGCAACATCAACGTCGTCACCGGCGCGCCAAAATCATGCATCGGCAACCTGCCTGCTGCGCTCAACCCGGACGGCAAGAACCCGGCCGCGGGTTACGGCGCCGCCGTTTTCTATTGCGACGGCAAGCCGGCGCCGCGCGGCTCACGCGGCAGGATGCCAACCGACTTCCGCGTGGCGCTCAACGCCACTTATATGCCGCGCATGTTCAAAGGCCTGGCCTTGAAAGCGGACGTATTCAACCTGCTGAACCGACAGACGACGCTGGCCACCCAGCCGGTCTACAACGCCGGCGCCAACACCGTCAGCCCGTACTATGGCCAGGTGCTGGGGCGCGCACCGGAACGCCAGGTGCGCTTCGCTGCGGAGTACAACTACAAGTTCTGAGTCAGCGGCCTGCTTCCTTCAGGTATGCGGCGCGCGCTGCCAGCGCCGTATCGGCGAAGTCGGTGAACACGCCGTCGACGCCAAGGGCGAAGAACTGCTTGTACTCCAACGCAGGTTCGCCCTTGTAGTTGCTGGCCAGACGGCGCTTCTCGTTGCGGAAGGTGTACGGGTGCACGAACAGGCCAGCCTTGTGTGCATCCGCCACCAGCGTGGTTGGCTCCATGGTGGAAGTATCGGCATCGTTCACCTTGCCGTCGCCGTTGATGTCGACCGCGCCCTTGACGCTGACGATGTAGCGCTTCCATGGACCGATGCCGTCGGCGTAGGTCTTGATTTCGGCCAGGCCGGCCGAGGTCACCATATCGCTGAACAGGCGTTTGTCGCCGGCTTGCGCCCAGTCGAAGGGCTTGTCGTACGGCGCGGCGTAAGTCAAGGCGCCGGTTTTCAGGTCCACGTCGTCGGCATCGATCAGTTGCACCATCTTCAGCTTCGAACCTTTGCTGCGCATGTACTTCAGGCTGCCCGGCTCGAAGGACTGGATGAAGACCGGCGACTCGCGTTCGGTCCAGCCGGCGGCGGTCAGCATTGCCAGCAGCTTGTCTTCCAGCGGCAAGCCTTGCTGGCGATGGAAGGTCGGGTTCTTGGTTTCCGGGTAAATGGCGATATTGCGGCCACTCTTCTTGATCATGTCGATCACTTCCTGGATGGTCGCGATCTTGTATTGGCCGTTGAATTGCTGCGGGCGTTCGGCATCGGTCGAAACACCGCCCAGGGTTTTGATCTCCGCCAGCGTGAAATCACTGGCGAACCAGCCTTCCTGCAGCTCGCCGTCGACGCTCAGCGTGCGCTTGCGGGCCGCGAATTCAGGGTGCTGCGCCACATCGGTGCTGAAGGCCAGGTTCGGATCGTGCCGTGCAATCAGCACGCCATCCTTGGTGGAGATCACGTCCGGTTCGATGGCGTCGGCGCCCATCTCGATTGCCTTGGCATAAGCTTCCACTGTTTCTTCCGGAATGTAGCCGCTGGCGCCGCGGTGCGCGACCACCAGGGTTGGCTTGCCATCCAGGGTGGGAAGCGGCGCCTGCGAGCCGCCGCCACATGCCGCCAATACCGCTGCTGCCACCGCACTGCCAACTGCTTTTTTCATTATTGCCCCGTTGTGTAAGTTGAAAATGTGGCGGATTGTAGGTAGCGAAGATGACAAGCTTGTGAATCGCGCAAGCGTGCGCGGGGCGCTTGACAATCGTTGCCTAGGCAACGTATAGTTCATTTATGAATAAAGACACCGATCCTCGCCGGGTTGCCCGACTGATCAGCCGCGCCCAGAAATCGCTGGAAGAAGAGCTGGACATCAAGCTCGCTCCTTTCGACATCACCGCGGCGCAGTACGTGGTGCTGTCTACCCTGCATAGCGGCCGCGCCAATATCGCTGCCCAGATCTGCAAGGAGCTGTCGTACAGCCCCGGCGCGATGACGCGCATGCTGAATCGGCTGGAACAGAAAGGCATGATCCAGAAGGCGCCGAGCATCGACAACCGCCGCACGGTGCAGCTGGAGCTGACCGAAGCCGGCCGGCGCCTGTTTCCAAGCCTGCTGGAGGCTTCGGGCATCGTGATCGCGCAGTACTTTGGCCATTTCAGCGCGCAGGAGCTCGAGGCTTTCGAATCCCTGCTGCTGAAAATGTTCGTCGGGAAGTAGGCGTTTTTTTTTGCACCTATGGTTGCCTAGGCAATCGTACATTAAGGAATGAATGTGGAACCTTCAATCAACGTGCTGGGAGCGTATTTTCCCGACTGGCTTTTCTGCATTGCCGGCGCCACGGTGCTGTGCTTCCTGGTTCACGCCGTGCTGAATGCGCGCGGTTGGCTGGCCGGCGCGCCGGCGCACCTGCTCGCGCTTGGCTACCCCGCCCTCGCCACGGTGCTTTCGCTGTCGGCCTGGCTCGTTTTTTTCCAACATTAAGGTGACGTCATGAAGAAAACCAGGAACTCCCGCCGCTGGAGCGCCATCGTACTGGCCCTGACGCTGGCGGCAATCGGCCTTGCCATTTACGTGGTGCGCTCGATCGACCAGGCGCCGCGCACCGACGATGCCTACGTCTACGCCGACACCATCAACGTCGCGCCGGAAGTGAACGGACGAATCGTGGACTTGCCCGTGGCGGACAACCAGCGCGTCAGGAAAGGCGACCTGCTGTTCCGTATCGATCCGCAGCCGTTTGAAGAAACCCTGGCCAAGGCCGAAGCCAGCTTGAAAGCGCTCGACAGCGAAATCAGGCTGACCCAGCGCTCGGTGGAGGCGCAGAAGTTCGCCGCAGCGGCGGCTCGGGCCAACGTGGAGCACGCCCAGGCGGCTGACCAGCAGGCTGGCGATTCGCTGGCGCGCCTGGAACCGCTGCTGAGCAAAGGCTTCGTTTCGGCCGAACGCATCGACCAGGCGCGTACCGCCAAACGCAGTGCGCAGTCGCAGCTCAGCGCCGCCCTGCTCGACGCCCGCCGCGCCGAAGCGGCCGTCAGCGGCGTCGATGCACTGGTCGCCAAGCGCGAAGTGGCGAAAGCGGAAATCGCTCTGGCGCGCCTCAACCTGTCCTATACCGAGGTGCGCGCACCGGGCGACGGCATCGTCCTGAACCTGAAAACGTCGGCAGGCCAGTTCGTCGCCGCCGGCCATCCGGTCTTCACCATGGCCAGCTCCAACCGCTGGTATGTGGTGGCCAACTTCCGCGAGACCGACCTGGCAGGCATCAAGGCCGGCCGCCACGCCCAGGTCTACCTGCTTGGCGACACGTCCAGGCGCTACAACGGCACCGTCGAATCGATCGGCTACGGTGTGTTCCCTGACGACGGCGGCAGCGAAGTGGCAGGCCTGCCGCGCGTGCCGCGTTCCATCAACTGGGTACGGGTGGCGCAACGCTTCCCGGTGCGCATCCTGATCGAACAGCCTGACGCGGCATTCCGTATCGGCGCCTCCGCCGTGGCAATGCTGAACGCGAAGTGAACATCATGGAAGCCCTGCTTGCACGCATCCGCAATGAATTGGCGCCCTTCCCAGGCCGCATGGATGCGGTGTGGCGCCTGCTCGCCAGCTGCACGGTGGTCATCATCTGTTCGATGACCCTGCAGATTCCTTCGCTCTCGCTGTCATTGATCATGGTGTTTTTCACGGCCCAGGAGAACACTGTCCTGACCCGCATGAGCGGCATCGTGCTGATCATCGGCAGCATCCTTTCCGTGGTCGCATCGATCCTGCTGCTCAAGTTCTTCATTAACGCGCCAATGCTGCGCATCCTGGGCGCCGCCCTGGTTGCATTCTGCGGCATGTACTTCATGAGGACCAGCAAGCTCGGCGCCATTGGCTTCCTGGTCGCGCTGATCGTGGTGTACGGACAAAGCATGGCCGATATCTACGAAGATCCGGAAGTGATGACGCGTGCATTGCTATGGGTGGGCGTGGCGACGACCTATCCTATTGTGGTGTCGATGATCATCCAGCGCCTGTTCCGGCCGGCGTTGCCGCTCAAGCTGCTGGTGGAGGAATACGGCCGGCAGCTTGACGAAGTCGAGCACCAGCTCGATGCGCGCATTGCCGGCGTTGCGGCGCCGGCATTTCACAGTGGCCGGGTCGGGCGTGGAGTGCTCGCGTTGCAGCGGCAAATGACGTTTGCCGCCCTGGGCAACGAGGAACGTACTGCTGCACGGGCGGCGGCCGTGAGCCGGCTCCATGCGGCGGCGGCGCAACTGGCCAGGCTGGCGCCGTTCGAGGCTTCGCCAGAGGAACGCCGGCAGATGATCGCGATTCGCGAGGCATGCGCGTCACTGCGGGAGTGCCTCGGGCACGATGCCGCCCTCCATCTTGCGGATGCGGCGCCATGGGCCGGCATGCCTGGTGCCGGGCATGCGCTGGGTGCGCACAATGCCATCCTGCGCGAAATGACACGGGCCTTGCGCTCTGCCGCGGATGCCGAAGCCGGCACGGGCGGCGGCAATGGAGCGTCCTCCGCTGCACACAGCGCGCAGTTGGCAGCCGCTTCCAGCGTTGCCGGCAACCCGCTGAACATTGTCTACCTGCAGTTCGCTTTCAAGGCAGTGCTGGCCGCGATGGTCACTTACGTCATCTACACCAGCCTGCAATGGCCGGGCATCCATACGGCGATGCAGACCTGCATCATCCTCGCCCTGCCAAGCCTGGGCGCGACCACCCATAAAGGCATCACCCGCTTGCTGGGCTGCTGCCTGGGCAGCCTGGCGGCGCTGGTGGCAACCGTGTTCGTGGTACCGCACCTGGACAGCATCGTCGGCCTGCTGGCCATGTCCCTGCCGATCATCGCGGCGGGCGCCTGGATCGCCGTGGGATCGCCGCGCTCGAACTACATCGGCGTGCAGATGATGTTTGCCTTCGCCCTGGCACAACTGGGCAGCTTCGGCCCGGTGACCGACGTAACGGAAATCCGCGACCGCCTGGTCGGTATCCTGCTCGGACTGGCGGTGTCGATCACGGTCTACACATTACTGTGGCCCGAACGCGAAGGCCTGGCCCTGAAGACCGCGCTGGCGCGGCTGCGGCGGGCGGTTGCCGCATGCGCGCGCGCCGACCACCATGCGATTGGCGCCGCCCGCTTGCAGGCCTGGACGCTGCTGAATCAATGTCGTGAATTGCAGGCCAGGGTTGCGCTGGAACCCGGCTGGCGCGGCCGGCATTCGCGCCGTATTGCCAACCAGCTGGCGCGGGCGGAAGAGAGCCTGGTGGCGGACCGGCGCAATGGCTGATTGACATGTCTTTCTTATAACTGCAATTACCTTGTGACAATTTGTGTATTTTCATGTCAACGGCGGGAACTATAATCGACCCTTGGAAAACCGAAACCGAAGTCCCGCCGTGTCAAAATTGCATTCTTTCTGGGCCATGCTTGCCCTGTCTCCCCTCGCCCTGGCCCAAGCTGCCGAACCAGTCGAAGTTCCCAAACCAGACCGCACCCTTGTACTGGCAAGCGATTACCTGAAGCGCGAACTGGGCGCGCGCCTGAGCGTCAAGCAAGGGAAGTCGATCCAGCCCGACCGGGCCAGCAAGAACAGTTATTCCGCAGAGCAGATGGCAGCGGTGCGCAAGGTGTTCGGCAGCGAGAATCCGTTCCAGGTGAAGCGCCTGGCTGCAACCGGCGGCCGCACCAGCTACGACATCACCATGCCAGCCCACGAATTCAAGGACGAGAAAAACACCCTGGCATGGTCGCAGGCTGGCATGCAGACGGTCGTGGCGCCGAACGGTAGCCAGCAGTTCACCGGCAACCTGCCTTCGCTGACCTTCAGTAACAGCGAGGGCCGTTTCGACCTGTCGGCGATACGCACCAGCGGCACCGTCAAGGCCGACCTCTGGTCCAGCAAGTCACGGGCCTCGATCGACCAGATGCGCTTCACGCCGGCTGGCCAGGAAGACCCGGGGTTCACCATCGCCGACATTCGTTATGACAACGAATTCAAACGCCAAGGCCAGTACTTTGGCGGCCGCTCGGAAATCAACTTCGGCCGTTCCAGCGCTTTCGGCCACGCCATCGACAACCTGCATATGGCCGTGCGCTTCCGCAAGCTCGACGCAGTAGCCATGGACGGACTGAGGACGGAATTTGAACGCTTGCGCAACACAGGCGATACCGGCCAGAGCGAGGACGCGCTGCTGGCCAGCTTTGGTCCGCTGGTCAAGCGCCTGGTCATGCGCGGCGCCGCGCTGGAAATCGAAGACATCAGCGGCAGCTACAACGGCCACAAGGTTTCGATCAAGGGCAGCCTGTCGATGCCGAACGCGAAGGAAGCCGATTTCGCTTCGCCCCCGGCGCTGATCAAGAAGCTCGCCGGTAGCCTGGAATTCTCCGTTCCGCTGCCATTGCTGCGCGAGATTTCCAGCACGATCGCGGCCAAATACAACACCGGCAAGGAGGGACAGCAAGTGCCGGTCGACAAGATGGCCGACCAGATCTACGAAGCGATGCTCGGAAAAGCCCTGGCCAACAACTACGCGCGCATTGAGAAGAACGCGCTGCGCTCCACCATTGAACTGAAAGGCGGCGCTCTGGCCGTCAACGGTACCGTGGTGCCGCTGGAGGCACTGCTGGCACTGCTCGAGCAGAAGAAGCTGCCGCCGGCGGATACCAAAGCGCCGGAAATCATTTCGATGCGAGACCGGGGGCTGGAAGCGGCGCAGCTGTTTGCCATGAACGGCAACCACGAGGGTATGGTCGAAATGTGCAAGCGCTACGCCCAAGGATTCGAAGTCGAAAAGGACCTGAAGCAGGCAAGCAAATGGTGCACCAAGGCCTGGAGCGACAAGGCGTATTACGCTGCAGTGCCTTTGGGTGAGCTATTCCTGGACAGCGAGCTGGATGATCCGGCGATTCCCGGAATGGTGCGCCAGGCCGCCGACGCGGAAGATAACGAACAGGCGCAGTTCCTCATGTACCGCCTGCTGCAGGAAGGAAAAGGCGTGCCGAAAGACCAGCAACTGGCCATCGATTACTTGCGGCAGGCTGCCAAGCAAGGCCACAAGAAGGCCATGGCGGCGTTGAAGGAGATCGATGCCGGCGTGCAGTCTTCGGACAGCAAGCCAAGCGACGAGTCCAAAACGAGCGCATGGGACCATTCGTTCCAGGTACCTCCCGGCTTTTATAGCTCGGAGGAGTTCGCCTTTGCCCCGGCCAGGCATCGCCGCATGCAGGTATCGCTCGGCAATCTGAAGAAGCATGAAAAGTGGGGGCCGATGCTGGCAGTCTGTGTCGAGGCCATGAATCCAAGCGACGTCGCCTGCCTGCACGTGACCGGCACCAATGATGAAGTCCCACAGGTCCTGGTCAACAGCCATGGCCGCGCCACCAATGGCGGCGAACAACGCAATATCAAGTGGATCGAAAAGAGCTACAAGACGGGCGACACGCTGGACGTGGTGGTCTATGCCACCGGTAAAGAGGTGCACTTCATCGTCGACGGCGACGAATCGCTGACGCAAGAGGTGAACTTCCCGGTTGAAGTCCTGAAGCTGGCCTGCTCAACCGGCGACTGCAGCTTCCATTTCCAACAGCCTGGCGAGAAATAAGCACCGCCGGCCATCTCAGCGGCGCTGGGTGCGAGCCTGGTAGCCGTCGTATATCGTCTTGGCGTCCTTGTGCGCCTGGTCGATGTTGCGGAGCTTCTTGTCCTCGTCATGGCGGACAAAGAACTCCGCATCCTGCGCAGCCATCACCAGCTTGACCGCCAGGCTGTCTTTCACGTTGTATTTTTCGAAGATGAGCGTGGTCACTTCGTCGAGGTATTCTTCGTAGGTCATGATCAGTTCCTTCCGGCGCCGATTATACGCGTCATGCGGGCACTTGCCGAAACGATCCAGTGTCTATATAATTCGGGCCCTTCGGGTCGTTAGCTCAGTTGGTAGAGCAGCGGACTTTTAATCCGTTGGTCGCAGGTTCGAGCCCCGCACGGCCTACCAGAAAAAGATAGAATAGCCAGCCTTCGGGCTGGCTATTTTATTTTCCGCACTATGAAGCATTCCCTCTTCCTGTTCGACCTCGACGACACTCTGCTCGATTTCCGCGCTTCGGAAAAGCTCTCCTTTGAACGCGTGCTGCGGGAACTGGGCTACAGCGACAGCGTCGACGGACTGTTCCAACAATATCAAGGCATCAATATCGAACTGTGGCGGGCATTTGAAGCCGGCACGGTTTCGAAGGAATTCCTGAAAGTGGAACGTTTCCGCAAAACGTTTGCGGCGAACGGGCTGGAGATCGATCCGCAGCAAGCCAGCTACCGCTACCTGGAGTCCCTGTCCGAAACCGTGGTGCTGGTCGATGGCGCCAGGCGCCTGTGCGAAACGCTGGCCGCGGCCGGTGAAGTGGGCATCATCACTAACGGCGTCGCCCATATCCAGGACCGCCGCATTGCCAGCTCCGGCCTGGGCGATTACATCTCCTTCACCGCCACGTCCGAAGCATGCGGCTATGCCAAGCCGGATAGCCGCTTCTTCGAGTATGCGACGAAAATGGCACGCTCCTTCAACAAGGATGAAACCATCATCGTGGGCGACCGGCTGGACGCCGATATCCTCGGCGCCAACCGGTTCGGCATCGAAAGCTGCTGGTACAACCCGGGCCGTTTAGCCAACGACACGGAAGCACTGCCCACTTTCGAAGCCGCCCACCTTGACGATATTGCGCCCTTGCTCGCTTAGAAGGCGAAGCGCAGGCCGGCGTTGACCCGGCGGCCGACATCTTCCAGCGTCAGGAACTGGCTCTCGTTGTTGGCATATTCGTGCATGCGTGCGTTGTTCACGTTAATGCCATCCAGGTAGAGCGCAATCTTCGGCGTGATGTTGTAGCGCAGGCTCAGGTCGTACTGGCCGTAGGCCGCACGAGTACGCGGCTGGGTGCTGCCGCCGCCGCAGTCGACGGCAAACTTGTTGCGCCAGTTGTAGCTCACGCGCGCCGAGAAGGTCTCATTCTCATAGAACACCGAGGCGTTGTACGACTGCTTCGACAAGCCTGGATAGCCGCAATCCAGCGCCGCTGCATCGTCGCGGCTGGCCGTCGCATCGACGAAGGTGTAGTTGGCAGCCACGCCAAAGCCGCGCAGCCAGGCGATGCCGTTGTCGAAGGCGTACTGGCCGGCCAGTTCGATACCTTTGATCTTGCCCTTCTGGCCATTGCGGATGCGGGTGTCATGCACCACTTCCGAGTACTGCGGGATGGTGATATCTTCCAGGCGCCTTTCGAGGAAGTTCGACACATTCTTCTGGAAGATCGCGGCCCCGAGGAAGTTGGTCTTGGACAGGTACCATTCATACGACAGGTCCAGGTTCTTCGACTCCATCGGCTTCAGGTAAGGATTGCCGCCGCCGGTCTGCACATCGCCAAAGCGGCCGCCATACCAGTTGTCGACGCCCATCTGGTTCAGCGTCGGCCGGGTTTCGGTCTTCGAGGCTGCCAGGCGCAGCACCATGTCATCGGTCAGGTCGAATTTCAGGTTACCGGAAGGCAGTACGCTGTTGTAGCTGTTCGAAACCGCGGTTTCGACCGCCGGGCCGTAGTTCAGGATGTAGGTGGTGTCGTTCGGGCTCTTGGTTGCCGACAGCAGCACCCGGCTGATGCCGGTCGAGGTCGAATTGACGTGCACCACGCGCACGCCGGCGTTGGCCGACCAGCGCTCGCCTTCCCACTTCGAATCGAGGAAGATGCTCGATACCTTTTCCTTGACGCTCCAGAAATTCGGCTTGGTGTAGTCGATCGACATCGGGCCGTTCGGGAACTTGGTCTTGTCCAGGTACAGCGCCGGATCGTTCGACAGGGCCAGCGTTGACGGCTGGTTCAGGTAGTTCATGTACTCGTACGGATTGAAACTGAGGTAGCTCGCCGGTGCGCCCGGGAAGGCATTGTCCAGCGATTTCACCGTGAACAGCGACGATGGCAGCGAGACGTGGTAGCCGCTGAACGCATTCCAGGAATCGCTCTCCCACTGGTTGCGTCCCACCTTGCGCTGCGAGTACGAGAGGCCGGTATCGATGCCCTTGAAGGCGCCGATTTCATGCGCCCACGAAGCATTCATGCGGCCTTCGCTCAATTCGTCGGCAAACCGCACGTCCTTGTTGGATACGGCGTGGGCCCGCACCGCAGTCGGGTCGGTAATGCCGTCGCCAAAGACCAGGCTCGGAATGGAGCCGAAAGTCAGCGTGTCGCCGTTCTTCGGCACCATGCCGGCCACGATCCACTGGTCGGGAGTCTTGGTCGTGGTGCGCGAATTCGAAACATCGCCTTCCAGCTTCCATTCCGGCGATACATTCCATTTCGCGTTCAGGCCGAAGGCCTTGGTAATCGACAGGCGGTCGCCGCCCTTGACGATCATGTCGTTCGAGTTGGCGTCGGTCAGGACGCCGGTGCCGTCGCCGACCAGGGCCGGGTTATTGGCGAAGAAGTTCGAGCCTGGGCGCAGGAAGCTGGCGACCTGGTTGTTCGAGTCGTACTTCACGCCAAGCTGCACCGGGTTGTTCCAGTCGCTGATCGCGATCACGTCGTTGCGCTGGTTCAGGCGCGAATACAGCGCATCGGCAGTCAGCTTCAGGTCGGCCGACGGGTTGTATTGCACGGTGACGTTGCTGACCAGGCGCTTGCGGGTTTCGTTCTCCTGCTGGTAGCCGAAGCTTTGCGGCATCAGCAGCTTCTTACTGCTGACGTTGGCCATGGTCAGGCCCTTGGAATTCAGGTCGCCGTCGATCATGTAGACGTCGCGCAGGTTCCAGGCGTCGTTGATGGCCTTGTTCTGCTTCGATGCGCGGTCGGTGTAGGACAGGGAGCCGGTTACGCCGAAAGTCTTATTCTCATTGGCGAAGGAATACATGCCGCTGACGTTGGGCGTATTCTTCTTCGAGTTCGAATCGTAGGAGTCGAACACATTGACCACGCCCGAATGGCCTGCCTTGCCGGACAGCGGGCGGGCAGTCTGGATGTCGACCGTCGAACCGATGCCTCCTTCCGGCAGGAAGGGCATGGAAGTCTTGTAGACGATGGCTTTCGAGATCAGGTCCGACGACAGCAGGTCGAACGAGAAATCGCGGCCGCCGGTGTCGCTGGTCATGGTGCGGCCGTTGACCAGCACATTGTTGAACTCCGGCCCAAGGCCGCGCACCGAGATATAACGCCCTTCGCCGTTGTTGCGCTGGATTTGCACGCCGGTGACGCGCTGCAGCGACTCAGCGATATTCGTATCCGGGAATTTGCCGGCGTCTTCGGCCGACACGGCATCTACTACACCTTCCTGCAAGCGCTTGGTCGCCAGCGAGGAAGCCAGGGAAGCGCGAACGCCGCTCACCACGACTTTCGCCGATGGATCGATCTGGTCGTCCGCAGTTTGAGCATGTGCACCCAGCGGCAGCAGCATCTCTGCGATCAGCGCCGCCAATACAGTCTTACGCATATTGTCTCCGTAATTTTTTGGTTTGGTGAGCCAATGTTACGCAGCGCCTGCAATATCAAAGTATTGCGTCTTTCAGTATTGATATTCCGAAAACGTATGAGTCATACTGCAAGCTCCCGTTTTCCAGCTCGCGAGACCACCATGCATTACGTCCTGATTTACGAATACGCCGCCGACTACCTTGAGCGCCGCGCAGAGTTCCGCGACGCCCACCTCAAACTCGCATGGGACTCGCACGAACGCGGTGAATTCCAGCTGGGCGGCGTGCTGGCCGACCCGCTCGACAGCGCGCTGCTGTGGTTCAATGCCGACTCGCCGGCGGTGGTCGAGGCGTTCGTCAAAGCCGATCCGTATGTGCAGAACGGGCTGGTGGTGAAGTGGCGCGTCCGCCCGTGGATGACCGTCGCCGGGACGCTGGCTGACGCACCGATTCACCCCGGCTGATGTCAGATTTATGCAACAGATTAATCGGATTTGTGGCCCGCCAGCGGGACCTCAGGCAGGAACAGCAGCACGACCAGTCCCAGTAGCACCAGCAGCGCGCCAGCGCCAAAGATGCCGGCAATCGCGTGGCGGTACACCGCCACCGTCGACGGCAGCACGCTGACGCCCGGTCCTACTGCCGCCACAGCCTTCACGCCGTGGATATGTAGTGAACGGGCCAGCATGGCACCCGATCCCGTCACGCCAAGCAGGCCGCCCAGCGATCGGAAGAAAGTCAGCATCGCGGTCCCCACCCCGCGCCGCGGCAAGGGCAAAGCATTCTGCACGGCGATCGTCATGTTCGGCATCACCAGTCCCAACCCGGCCCCCAGCAGGAAAATCGCCGGTTCGATGACCCAGTAGCCCCACCCTGCCTCCATGCCCAGCGCCAGCGTGCTGAACGCCACCAGCGCGGCAACCAGGCCGCCGAGTTGTACGTCCTTGTACTTGCCGGTGCGAGCTAGCCTACGGCCGCTCAGCATCGAAGAGCCGACCAGGCCAATCATCATGGCCACGGTCAGCAGGCCGGAACTGGCAGGGCTGCTGCCCATCACCACCTGGAAGAACAGCGGGAAGAACACGGTGGCGCCCATCAGGCCCATGAAGGTCAGCGCCATCACCACGCTGGCGATATTGAAAGTCCGGTTGCCGAACAAGTCCGGCGGCAGCACCGGTTCGGGCACCTTGCGCACGTGCACGGCCAGCCAGGCGCCCAGCACCACGGCCAGCACGCTGCACAGCTGCACCTGCAGCGAGTCCCACGCCCATTCGGTGCCGCCGAGCGCCAGCACCAGCAGCGCGGAGGTGATCGAGCCGGTCATCAGCACGGAGCCCAGGTAATCGACGCGATGCGCGTGGTGTACCTTCTCCTTGTGCAGCGCCCGCGCAATGGCGTAGAAGGCCACGGCGCCGACCGGCAGGTTGACGTAGAAGGTCCAGTGCCAGGACAGCGCATCGGTAATCAGGCCGCCCAGCACGGGGCCGAGCAGGCTGGTGGCGGCATACACCACCGGCACCATGCCCATGCGCTTGCCGCGCTCCGCAGGCGGAATGATGTCGGCGATGATGATCTGCGCCAGCGGCAGGAAGCCGCCCGCTCCCACGCCTTGCAACGCGCGGAACACGATCAGTTGCGTCATGTCCTGCGCCAGGCCGCACAGCGCGGAGCCAAGCAGGAAGGCGCCCATGGCCGCAAATATCATCGGACGGCGGCCATACTGGTCGGCCAGCTTGCCGTACAGCGGCATGGTGGCGGTGGAGGCCAGTACATAGGCGGTCACCACCCACGACAGGTGGGCCATGCCGCCCAGGTCGGCCACAATGCGCGGCAAGGCGGTGGCGACAATGCTCTGGTCCAGCGCACTGAGGCCCAGTACGGCCATCATGGCCAGGTAGACAGCGCGGATTTCGCGCTCGGTGACAGGTGTTTCCTTCATGGCGAGCCGATGATGTTCAGGGGTTCGATGGCGGCTTCCAGCGCAGCCAGCTGGGCCGGCGTCAGGCGGGCGATGCGCTGCGCCATCCAGTCGCGGCGCTTGTCGCGCAAGGCTTCGATGCGTTCGGCGCCGAGCGCCGTTGCCTGAAGGCCGGAGCGGCGGCGGTCTTGCGGATCCGGCGCGCTGCGCTGCACCAGCCCCGCCTCTTCCATCGACTTGATATGGCCGCTCATGGTGGCGGCGCGCACGTTCTCCATGCGTGCCAGTTCGGCCACGCCGATGCCCGGCTGTTCCTGGATGATGGCCAGCAGCATGTACTGCACCAGAGGGATTTCGCCGCCATTTTCGCTGGCATCGCGGCGCATTTCACGCACCAGCCGTTTCAGCGTCAGGCGCAACTCCTCGCTGGCCGCGAGCACGCGCGGAGACAATGCTGCCTCGTGTTTTTTTGACATTACTCTCAATAATTAGGTAGGCTACCTACCTATCTTACCGGATATTTCCCGGCCGCGCAAAAGCGCCAGCAGGTGTTCACGCGCGGCAGCCAGCGTCATGCCCTTCTCCTGTAGGTGCGGCAGCAGCTTGTCGAACAGTTCGCGCCGCCGCGCGCCGGACTCGGAGATATCGCGCCGGTCGCTGAAAAAGTCCATCAGGGTTGAGCCGCACAGGCAGTTGCGGTAAGCCTCGACGATCGCCACGCTGTCATCGTCGAAGCTTTGCTTGAGACCAGAGATGTCCTTCCGAACGGATTGGGTTTGTTCCATGAAGTCATGCGCGGTGGCGAAGACCCTCCCGCAATAACTGCAATGCTTGGGAAAGGCCGAAGCGGCCAATGCCTGCAAGCCCTCGAAGAAAAGACGTTCCTCCATTTTTGCAACCTCATCCTTCCAGTTCGCTGCAATTTATGAGAAAGTAAATCTTTCGCGCCGCGGAGCACATATGACCCTGCAGGAGCATTGCCGCATCGAGCCGCTGGAGCGCGCCCACGCGCTGCACGCCAGCTTCTACACCGACCAGCATTGGCTGGAATTCGAACAGCGGGAAGTCTTCGGCTCGACCTGGCAACTGGCCGCGCACACGGGAGAACTCGGTGCGGCGGGCGACCACGTGGTCGGCGACATTGCCGGCAAGCCGATCCTCATCATACGCCAGCCCGACGGCAGCCTGCAGGCTTTCTTCAATGTCTGCCGACACCGCGCCGGGCCGCTTGCGACCTGCAACGGCAAGGGCGCGCGGGCGCTGCACTGCAAATACCATGGCTGGACTTACGAACTGGATGGCTCCCTGCGCGCAGCGACTGAAATGCAGGGCGCGGCCGATTTCGACAAGTCGACAATCCGCCTGCCCCGCATCCGGGTGCACGAATGGCAAGGCCTGGTGTTCGTGGCACTGGATGCCGCCACGCCGCCTTTCGAACAGGTCTTCGCCGGCATTGCGGAACGTATCGCACCGACCGACTTGTCGAGCATGCGCTTCGCCAAGCGCGATACCTACAAGCTCGAATGCAACTGGAAGGTCTATATCGACAACTTCCTCGAAGGCTATCACCTGCCCTTCGTCCATCCCGGCCTGTCGAAGGTGCTCGATTACCGCGTCTACGATACCGAACTGGCACAATGGCATTCGCTGCAGCATTCGCCGCTGCGCAACAACGACGGCATCTACGGCGACGGCAACGCCTGGTACTACTTCATCTACCCGAACATCATGCTGAACATCACGCCGGGCCGGCTGCAGACCAACCGCATCCTGCCAGCCGGCCACCGGCAATGCATCGTGGAGTTCGATTACTACTACACCGCCGATCCCGAAGTGCAGGCACGGGTCCAGGCCGAGCAAGCCTTCAGCGACGAGATCCAGGCCGAAGACATCAGCATCTGCGAGCACGTCCAGCAAGGCCTGGCGTCCGGTTCGTACAGCGCCGGGCGCCTGAACCCGAAGCGCGAAAGCGGCGTGTGGCATTTCCAGAACCTGCTGCGCGCCGCCTATGCACGCCATGGATAAGGGCAAGCCGCTCGGCTTCTGGATGTGCACCTCCCTGATCGTGGGGAATATGATCGGCATGGGCATCTTCATGCTGCCCGCCGCGCTGGCGCCGTTCGGCAGGAACGCTTTCGCGGGATGGGCCATCACCGTGACCGGCTGCCTGTTCATCGCCCACGTCTTCGCCCGGCTAGCGCGCGCCATGCCGGAAGAAGACGGGCCATACGGCTACTGCCGCCGCGCCTTCGGCAACGGCGTCGCCTTCTTCACCATGTGGTGCTACTGGGTATCGATCTGGGTCACCAATGCGGCGCTGGCGATCGGCATCGTGGGCTACCTGACGACCCTGCTGCCGGGACTGTCCTCGCACCCGGCCCTGCAGCCGCTGGCGGCCATGGCCATCATCTGGTTCTTCGTGCTGGTCAGCCTGCGCGGGGCACTGGCCTCGGGCCGGGTGCAACTGGTGTCGGCCGCGCTCAAGCTGCTGCCGATGGGCGCCATCGTTCTGCTCGGCGCCTGGATCCTTGCCGGCGACAGCGCGGCGTACACGGCCCACCTGCCGCCTACTCCGTTCACGCTGGACGGCACCGCCGCTGCAGGCACCATCGCCCTGTTCGCGATGCTGGGCGTGGAATGCGCGTCGCTGCCGGCTACCAAGGTGCATGAGCCGGAGCGCACCATCCCGCGCGCCACCATTGCAGGCACGCTGGCGGCGGCAGTGGTGTATGTGCTGGTCTGCACGATTCCCATGCTGCTCCTGCCGCAGCCGGAACTGGCAGCATCCAGCGCGCCCTTCGTCGACCTGTTCCGCCGCTACTGGGATGCCGGCAGCGGGCATTGGCTTGCCACGGCCGTCATTTTCAGCGGCCTCGGCGCGCTGAACGGCTGGACCATGCTGGCCGGCGAGGTGACGGCGTCAATGGCCCACCACGGCATTTTTCCCGCTGCGCTGAAGGCGCCTAATCGTCACGGCGCGCCCGCCTGGTCCCTGCTGCTGGTAGGTGCTCTGGCCAGCGTGATGATCGCCATGAACTACAGCCGTTCGATGACCGATGCCTTCACTTTCCTGACGCTGGTGGTAACGGCGGCCAGCATGCCGCTCTACCTGGTCGGCGGCGCTGCGGTATTCAAGCTGCACCGGCGCGGCGTGCTGGCACGCGGCGCCGCGCTGTCCCTGAGCGCGGTGATGACCTGCGTCTTTTCGCTCTGGGCCTTTTACGGCATGGGCAAGGAAGCCTTCTGGTGGGGCGTCGCGCTGGGCGCGGTCAGCCTGCCGGTGTTCTGGCTGGTGCGCTGGCGGCAGAAGGGGCAACAGGCTGCAGGCAGTACGCCACCAGCAGCAGCGCCGCAGTAACCGCTCCAACCAGCGCCAGCCGGGCCGGCAGCGACAGCGTGGCGGCGTGGGCGACCAGCTGGTTCTGCATGACCACGGCGGCGATAAAGGCCAGCAGCGCGGCGATGGTCCAGCGCGCACCGCCAGCCGTGGCGCGGGTGGCGCTGTACAGGCGCCCCTGCGGCAAGGCGAAGGGCGGCCACGGGTCGGCAGCGGCGACGTCGGCGGGGCGCCAGCCGGTATGCCGGAACCACAGCGACAGCCTGTCGCGCCAGCGCGCCGTGCGCACCGCATCGTGCCACATGACGGCCGGCCAGGCGAATTGCGCCCACACCGCATTCCAGCCCGGCCCGCCCTTGCGCACGCCGTACACGCATTCCTCGCCTTCTTCGATGTAGGTGCCGAACAGGCGGTCCCAGATCATCAGCGTGGCCGCGTAGTTGCGGTCCAGGTAGACATCGTTGACGGCATGGTGCACGCGGTGCGCACTGGGGGTGTTGAGGATGCCCTCGATCAGCGGCACGCGCCCCACCAGGCGGGTATGGATCCAGAACTGGTAGAACTTGCTCAGCGTGAGCTGGATGATGAACACGCCCGGCGGGCAACCGAGCAGCGCCAGCAGCATGAACAGCGGCGCATGGAACACGTCCTGGAAGGCGCCCTGGCGCAGCGCCGTGGTGAGGTTGAATTCTTCGCTCTGGTGGTGCGGCGAATGCACGGCCCACAGGAAGTTGATCTCGTGCGACCAGCGGTGCGCCCAGTAATAGACGAAGTCGAAGGCGACAAACGACCAGGCCCAGGTCCACGCCGAATCCGGCGCCGACTGCCACAGCGACCAGTGGCTGAAGACCCAGCCATAGGCCAGCAGCATGGCGGACTTGGTGAACACTTCCAGCGTCACGGTCCAGATACCGCAAGCCATGCTGGTCAGGCTGTCGGCCAGCGAGTACGCCTGGAGCCGGCGGCGGTGCGCCAGCCAGGCTTCGGCCGCGATCATGACGAGGAAGACGGGTGTGGCCGCAGCCACCAGGGCATTGTTATCGAGCATGCGCGGCTTTGGCGCCGGCCTTGCGGCCAAGGGCGCTGCGCAGCACCTCGCCGACGGGACGGTTGAGCACCGCCGCGACGTTCTGCATGCGCTTCGAGTCCAGCATGGGGCGGGAGTTCTGCGCAGCCAGCGCGGCCTGCGCCTCCTGCGCGGCAGCCAGCGCCTTCGCCTTCGCTTCGCGCCTTGCCTCGGCGGCGATGTCGGCCAGCTGCGCCAGCTGCACTTCGTTCGGGAAGCCTTCGACAAAATAGCGCGGCGGGTAATCGTCAGTGCGCTGCATCAGCGCCCCAACGACCGGCATGGCTGCTTCCCAGGTCACGGTGATGGGCGGGTCCAGGCTGGAAGGGTCGGCAAAGTACAGCAGATCGGTCTTCGGCAGCAGGCTTGGCATGTCGCGCGTCCAGGTGCAGGCGCTGGTGCGGACCTGCTCCGGCCCGAGCTTGCCGACCAGGTAGGTCACCACGCAGCGATTGCGTCCGCTGGCCCATTCGTGCGCTTTCAGCAGCTCCTTCTGCAGGCGGTAATCGTTGCCTTCCACATACTTGGAAAGGCTGTTCAGGCGCCGCGTCAGGCTTGGCGGCACGAAGACCTGCCAGCGCTCGTCCACCAGGCGCAGCAGGCGTGGCATGACCATCTTTTCCTCGCGCATGGCCTCGATCGCGGCCTTCAGCATCGCCTCCATCGCCACTTCGTTCTTTTCACTGCATACCATCAGCATGCCGCGTGTCGGCACCATCACCACCGGCCGCCCTTCCGGAACGGCAGCCTTGATCAATTCGGGCAGCAGCATGCGCGAGGATCCGTAGCCATCTTCCCAGCCACCGCCAAACACGCCCTGCGGCGACGGCAGCAGCGGCGCAGTGGAGCGGGCGCGCAAGTTGGCAAAGGCGGCTTCGAAAGCAGCATCCTCGGTCAGGCCCCAGGCTTCCAGGTGGGCGCGCGCCACGCGGTGCGTCACGGTACCCCGATGGAATGCCAGGCCCATTTCCAGGCCTTCGCAGATAGGACGGAACAGCAGCGGCGAATAGCCGCGGGCGGCTGCCAGCATAGCCTGGCCGCGCTCCGCGCTGTTGCGCACGATCGGCAGCAGGTGGCGTACTACCTCTGCCACCATGCCCGGCGTATTGCCCATCAGGACCATGCCGGCAGTATGGCGCAACAGGTCCTCGCTGGCGGCCAGCGATACGCCCAGCCATTCCTGGTACATGCCTTCCAGCGGCACCAGCAGTTCCAGCGGATATGGCGACTCGGGACCCGGCACGCCGAACAGTTCGCCCTCGGCCTCGATGAATGTCCAGCGCCTGCCCGGATCCAGCAGCTCCAGGTGCGACTGCAATTGCGCCGCATATTCGGCCAGCGTAGCGCGGGGCGGCGGCGCCTTCTCCTCTTCGACTTCGCAACGGATACCGCAGGTCATCAAGGCATCGCGGAAGCGTTCCGCCATGGCCCAGTCGATGCCCTTTTTCACAATCGCGCCATTGCCGGCGACGATCGGGCGCACGGCCTCCAATGGACGGCGGAACAAAAGCATCAGGCGTGCCTCGACCCGCTCCTGCTGGAAGCCGTTCTGCACACCGAGGGTTTTGATCCGATAGGTCGCCACGAAACTCGCCACGAATACCAAGTTGAAAAAATCGCAACAGCATTGTAAGGGATGCCGGGCAATTACAGCCAGCAAACCTGTATCATGTTGGCCCCATGCCACAAACCATTATATCTCTCGCGACTAGCGATTTAATTGTAAAGAAAAGCCGTTTTCTCGGTTTTGTCCATCCGGTAGCGGACCGCGCGGAAGCACAGGCGATCGTCGCCGGGCTGCGCGCCGGGCACCCCGACGCGGCCCACGTCTGCTGGGCCCTGCTGGCAGGCGGCCAGTCGGCGGCTGTCGATGACGGCGAACCGGGAGGCACGGCCGGCCGGCCCATGCTGGACGTGCTGCGCCACCAGGACCTGGAAGGCGTGCTGGCCGCCGTGGTGCGCTACTACGGCGGCATCAAGCTGGGCGCCGGCGGCCTGGTGCGGGCATATACCGATGCCGTGGCCCAGGCCCTGCTGAAGGTGGAAAAAGTCGCCATCGTGCGCTATACCGAACTGAGTTGCACCCTGCCCTATTCCCTTGAAGGCTTGCTGCGGCGCGAACTGGCTGCGGCCGGCGCCACCCTGCTTGAAGTCCGCCACGACCAACTGGTAACGCTGTCGTTCCGCATCGCCGACAGCGGCGCACCGGCCCTGGTCGCCCAGCTGAACGAGGCTGCCAGCGGCCAGCTCGGGTGGTTGGCGCCTTGACACGAATAAATCAAATAGTTACAAATAAATAAATTCCTATTAACAATTTTTGCGTTATTGCCCGGCTCTGGATACTGTCGCAGACATGCGCGATGAAACACTATTTTCTGGCAATCAACTTTCAGCGCTGTTGAATGCCCTGCCCGACCCTGCGTTCATCCTGACGCGCAGCGGCCGCTACATCGCCATTTTTGGCGGCATCGACGTGCGTTATTACCATGATGGCGCCCACCTGATCGGCAAGACGGTCCATGACGTCCTGACGCCCGACAAGGCAAGCTGGTTCCTGAAAGAGATCGAAACCGCCCTGGCCTGGCGCGCCCTGCACATTGTCGAATACAGCCTGGTACAAGGCGATATCAAGGGCCTGGCCAGCAGCGGCCCGAGCTACCGCCTGTGGTTCGAGGGCCGCATCCAGGCACTGGATTTCCCGGTCGATGGCGAAGATGCGGTGCTGTGGGTTGCCAGCAACATCACCGCGCGCAAGGAGATGGAAGACCAGTTGCGCATGCTGAGTGAGGTCGATGCCTTGTCCGGCCTGCTGAACCGCCGCAAGCTCATGAACGTATTGGCCGAGCATTTCGACACCTTCGAACGCTATGCCACTCCGATGGCCATGCTGATCTTCGATATCGACCACTTCAAGCGGGTCAACGACGAACATGGCCACCTGGCCGGCGACGTGGTGATCAAGACCACGGCCGACGTGTGCCAGCGCGAACTGCGCACCACCGATGCGCCGGCCCGCCTTGGCGGCGACGAATTCGTGGTCCTGATGCCACACACCACCTGCGAGCAGGCGGCGCCGATTGCCGAACGCCTGCGCCAGCGCATCGCCGAGACCCTGCAGGCGCTGGGCCGCATCGGCGAGTCCGTCACCATCAGCGGCGGGCTGGCCTGCTTCCGCAGCGGGGACAGTTCCTGTGAAGACGTGCTGAAACGCGGCGACGATGCCCTGTACCAGGCCAAGCGCGCCGGACGAAACCGCATAGTCGGCGCCGACTGAGGCTTGCTAGGGCTTGATAAAAGGTTCAGAATTCCCTCAAAGCCCGAGGGAGGTTGCGATGGACTCACTACTACAGTTCAAACCTGGCGACACCTGGCTGCTGCGCAGCCGCGGCGCGCGCGCCATGAACCACCTGCTGGCACCGGCATCATCGCCGCGTGCCGACACCCTGCCTGTGTTTGGCCGATGGCGCGGCCGTGAATCCCTCCCCATGCACCTGCTGGACAAACTGCGCGAATCACGCGCCAACAGCGCCTATGCGCGCCGCCTGGACGACCTGCAGGTTTGCGTGGCGCGCGCCGAGGTGCAATTGCGCCAGCTGGGCGCGGCCCAGGCCTGGCAAGTGCCCGGCACCGGACCGGTGCTGGGAGGCGACGCCATGCTGGCCAGCTGGCGCAAGATGGCCAGCGGCGGTCCCCTGGCGCGCGAATTCGCCACTTACGCCTGCCATGTCTCGGCCTGCACCCGCCAGTTGCAGGAGGCGCTCGCCAGTTTCGAGGTACTGCTGCAACAGGCCAAATCGCCCGAACGCCACGCCGCGCTCCATGACTTGGCCGAACGCCTGGTCGCCTGGGGCGACGCCATGGTGGAGGATGAAGTGGCGGACGAAGTCATGCTGCGCATCCAGGCCTACCCCGAACTGTACGAGGAAATGCTGGACGAGGGAGACGGCGGCAGCGACGAAGCCGCCGCCAGCCTGGAGTCGCTGGGCGATGCCGACCTGCTGCGCCTGGACTGGGCCGGCGGCCAGCGCACCAGGCTCCTCAAGGCCGTGGCCCGCCTGCGGGCCAACTGATACGGTCGTTTCCGGGCGCTTCTGCGCCTGTTTTTCAGGGCCGGGCCGGCGCACAATAGGCCCAACCCCGAAAGGAAACGACATGGACAACACGAAAACCCGCAGCTTCGGCGAAACCATGCTGGCCGTCGCCTGGTCCTTCATTGGACTGCGCCGGCGCAGCGATTTCGAACGCGACGCCGGCGCCCTGCGCCCCGGCTACGTGATTGCCGGCGGACTGATTGCTGCCATCTGCTTCATCGGCATCCTGCTGTGCGCAGTACGCCTGGCCACCTCGTGATGCAGCTTGAATACACCCACCAGGGTATCCAGGTGGGTCGCCTGCTGCTTCAGCGCATCGGCCGCTGATGCCGCCTCCTCCACCAGCGCAGCGTTCTGCTGCGTCACCGTGTCCATTTCCGTCACGGCCCGGTTGATCTGCTCGATGCCGGCGCTCTGCTCATCGCCTGCCGCCGTGATTTCCCGCATGATCTGCGACACCCGCTGCACCGACGCCACCACTTCATCCATGGTGCTGCCGGCGCGTGCCACCAGGGCGCTGCCCTGGTCCACCTGCTCCACGGAGCTGACGATCAAGTCCTTGATTTCCTTGGCGGCAGCCGCCGAACGCTGGGCCAGTTGGCGCACCTCGCTGGCAACGACAGCGAAGCCGCGCCCCTGCTCGCCGGCGCGCGCCGCCTCCACCGCCGCATTCAGCGCCAGGATATTGGTCTGGAACGCAATGCCGTCGATCACGCCGATGATGTCCGAAATTTTGCGCGAAGAGTCGCTGATCGAGCCCATGGTCTGCACCACCTGGCCCACCACGGCCCCACCCTGCTGCGCCACTGCGGTAGCCGCCGCGGCCAGCTCGTTGGCCTGGCGCGCATTGCTGCCGTTTTCACGTACGGCGCTGGTCAGCTCCTCCATCGAGGAAGCGGTTTCCTCCAGCGCGCTGGCCTGCTGCTCGGTGCGCGACGACAGGTCCAGGTTGCCGGCGGCGATCTGGGTCGCGGCGGTGTTGATGGTCTCGGTCCCCTGCCGTACTTCGGACACGATGCGCAGCAGGCTGTCGCGCATCACGCTCATGGCCTTCATCATGCTCGCCTCATCGCCCTGGCGGGTCTCCACGTGCACAGTCAGGTCGCCGGCAGCGATGCGGCCGGCGATTTCTGCCGCCACGTCGGGCTCTCCCCCCAATTGGCCAAGCAGGCGGCGCGCGATCACGATGGCGGCAACGATGCCCGCCACCAGCGCCATGCCGCTCATGACAAGCATCAAGCTGCGGGCCGCGGCATAGGCTTCGGCCGCTGCGGCAGCATCGCGGGCATTATGCTGGCGTTGGAGCTGTACGTCTTCGTCCATCACGTCCTGCCAGCGCTGGGTGGCCGGCCCTGACTTCTGCATCAGCAGGGCCACCGCCTCTTCATCCTTGTGCTGCGCGGCCAGCTGCAGCAACTGGTCGGTCAGCGGACGCGCTTCCTGCTGCAGGGCGCGGATGCGCGCCCGGATCGCCTTGCCTTCCTCGGTGGCGGGCAATGCATCCAACGCTGCCTGCGCCTTGTCGTACTGGGCGCGCGCCGCCTGTATTTTTGGCAGTTCGCGCTGTATGGCCGCCTCATCGGACAGCAGCACCATGGTACGGGTGACGCGGGCGACAATGTGCACCGCTTCCGACATATCCTGTATATAGGTGAGCTTCGCCACATTGAGCTGCACGACCTTTTCAAGCTGGGCGTGGATGCGGTGCATATTATAGATACCGAGGCCAGACACGCCGGCCATCAGCGCCAGGACCAGGCCAAAGCCCAGCGCCAGCCGGGTGCCAACCTTCATCGATTGCTTCGACATAGCTATTCCTTTCGTAGCGACTCTGCAACCTCGGTACTGCAAATAGGCAAGACTACACCAATTCAATTAGAATCTGTCGATTCCAAAATATAAGCCGCCGCCCCACATGAACCTGCAAGTGATCCTCAACCTGGCCGTTGCCGCCATTGTGCTGGCCTTCCTCGTCGTGCAGCAGAAGCGCCATGCCAGCTTTACCGTGCGCGTCTTCAGCGCCCTGGGGCTGGGTGTGGTGCTCGGCGCCGGATTGCAGGCGCTGTACGGAGCCGGTAGCGAAGTCGTCAAGGTGACCGGCCAGTACCTCGACATCGTCGGCAGCGGCTACGTCAAGCTGTTGCAGATGATCGTGATGCCGCTGATTATGGTGTCCATCGTTTCGGCCATCCTCAAGCTGCGCAACGCCAGCTCGCTGGGCAAGATCAGCGCGCTCACCATCGGCACGCTGATGCTGACGACCACCGTGGCGGCAGCGATCGGCATCCTGATGGCCAAGCTGTTCGGCTTGAGCGCTGCAGGCCTGGCCTCGAACGCGGCCGAAGTGGCGCGCGGCGCCTACCTGGAAGGCAAGCTGGCGGATGCACAGACGATTTCGCTGCCGAACATGCTGCTGTCCTTCATCCCGAGCAATCCTTTCCTCGACATGACCGGCGCACGCAAGACGTCGACCATTGCGGTGGTGGTGTTTGCCGTGTTCGTCGGCGTCGCCGCCATCGGCATCGCGGAAAAGAAGCCCGAGCACTTCACTTCCTTTGACCACGCCGTGCATGTGGCGCACACCATCGTGATGCGCATCGTGACCCTGGTGTTGCGCCTGACGCCCTACGGCGTGTTCGCGCTGATGGCGCAAGTGGTGTCCAGCTCCAGCTATGCCGACATCCTGAACCTGATCGGCTTCGTGGTGGCATCCTACTGCGCCCTGCTGCTGATGTTCTGCGTGCACCTGGCGATGGTCAGCGCCAGCGGCCTCAATCC
>Ga0209050_1000499_pt1 | contig 66818 bp, 61 predicted proteins | sample Araplavi_mTSA_r2_FD_184276 | JGI IMG/M metagenome (GOLD analysis project Ga0209050, IMG submission 184276) | Arabidopsis root microbial communities from North Carolina, USA - plate scrape MF_Cvi_mTSA_r2 (SPAdes) (version 2) | ecosystem: Host-associated > Plants > Roots > Endosphere | place: USA... | reverse complement strand
TGCGCGCGCAACTGGGCGGGCTGGTGCACGGCGAACATGACTGGATCGCCAACACCGCCAATGCCAGTTCGCTGGTATTCAACAGCATGCCGGGCCTGAACTGGGCGGGCTTCTATTTCATGCAAGGCCCGGATGAACTGGTGCTCGGCCCGTTCCAGGGCAAGCCGGCCTGCATCCGCATCAAGAAGGGCCGCGGCGTGTGCGGCAGCACAGTTGAAAAGCGCGCGACCAGCGTGGTGGAAGACGTGCATGCCTTCCCTGGCCATATCGCCTGCGATGCGGCCTCGCGTTCGGAACTGGTGGTGCCGATTTTCGACAAGGATGGCGAAGTAATCGGTGTGTTCGACCTCGACAGCCCGCTGCCGGGGCGCTTCGATGCCGTCGACGCCGAAGGCATCGAATCGCTGGTCCGCATCCTCGAACAATCCCGCGCCTGATCCATCTCAAAAACCGCCCCCGTCGCGCTTGACTGGGGCGCGTTCCGCCCGATACGCGGCCAGTTTCGCTGCGATGCTGGCCAGCACACCCAGCGCGCCAATCGTTTCCAGTAATGCGTTAAGCATGAATGCCTCCCAGGTAGGCTTTTAAAAAGAAGATCAGGGTGATGCAGAACGTGGTGAACAGCGTGAGCCGACGGATCACGGTCGCCGGTGCGCGACGGCCGGCGCGGGCGCCCCCATAGCCGCCGATGACTGCACCAGCCAGCATGGCCAGTGTGACCGGCCAATGTACGGCTTGGGCAAATGCGAATGCAGCCACCGCCACGGCGTTGGCCGCGCTGACCAGCAAGGTGCGCGGCGCATTCAATTCCTTCAGGTCGCGCTTGTCGATCAGGCCCCACATGGCCATCATCATGATCCCGACGGCGCCGCCGAAATAACCACCGTACACGCCGAGGGCGAACTGCAGCACCAGTACCGCTGGCGCTCCGGCTTGCCAGCGTGCGCGCAGTGCCGCGCCAAGGCGCCGCCCGAACGCCAGCGCGATCGAAGCGAGCAACAGGAGCCAGGGCAGCACGAAGGTGAAGGCCGCCGGTGAAGTCCGCAACAGCAGCAAGGCCCCGGCCAGGCCGCCGCACAGGGTTGCCGCCAGCAGGGGGCGCAGGCGGACGCCGCCGACCGGCTGCAGGCCGTCCCGGTAAGCCCAGGCGCTCGCCAGCCCGCCCGGGAACAAGGCTACCGTGCTGGAAGCATTCGCCTGAACCGGTGGCACACCAGCAGCGATCAAGGCCGGCAGGGTGACGAAGGAGCCGCCGCCCGCCAGCGCGTTCATTGCTCCAGCCAGTACCCCTGCGGAGAAAGTCAGAATCATCGAGTCCATGCCAGCGATGTTAGTCGGCCACGCCACGGCCCGCAATCTGGCAATTCCGGTGCTAAACTTCGGAAATTCCGAATGCTGGAGACCAGACGATGCGCTTCGACCTGACCGATATGCGGCTCTTCCTCACTGTCGTGGAATGCGGCAGCCTGACCCAGGGAGCGCGCTCCATGCACCTGGCGCTGGCCTCGGTCAGCGAACGCATTGCAGGCATGGAGGCGGCGCTGGGGGCGCCACTGCTGGAGCGCAACCGCCGCGGCGTGCGCGCTACGGCGGCGGGCGAAGCGCTGGAGCGCCATGCCCGCTCGATCCTGGGCCAGGTCGAACAGATGCGCGGCGACCTGCGCACCTACGCCACGGGCTTGAAAGGCCGCATCCGGGTACTGTCGAACTCCGCCGCCATGGCGGCCTTCCTGCCGCCCCACCTGTGCCGTTTCCTGGCCGCGCACCCCGACCTGTCGATCGACCTGCTGGAACGGCCCAGCGCGGAAATCGTCCAGTCCATGGTGGACCGGCGCGCTGACCTTGGCATCGTGGCGGACATCACCGACTTCGGCCCGCTGCAAACGCACCTGATCGCCAGCGACCAGCTGGTCGTGGTCAGCAACCACCAGCATCGCGTGGCCGGCCTGGCTGCGGTCACCTTTGCCGACATCCTTGGCGAGCCGGTCGTCGGCATTGCAGATACTGCGCTGGAAACCCACCTGGCCGAACGCGCTTCGCGTCTTGGCCGCCAGCTTAACTACCGCATCCAGCTGCGCAATATTGAACATGTGGCGCTGCACGTCGATGCCGGCATCGGCATCTCGATCATGTCCAGCGCGCTGGCCAGGCAGATCCGGCGCGACCTTGCCGTGGTGCGCCTGTCGGAGCCCTGGGCTACGCGCCGGCTGTTTCTGTGCGCGCGGGATTTCGCGGCATTGACGCCGCACGCCGGTTTCCTGGCGAAACAGCTGCTGGAAGATGCGCCGCCGGCAGAATCAGGCAAGTAGTGCCGCCCCCATCGAGCGCGCTTCGGCCGCCGCAATGTCGAGCAGCTCGGCCAGGTCGGGGAAGTCCTGCAGGCATTGCACGATATCGGCGCGCCGCACCAGGTATTCGTCCTGCGGCGCCGGCAGCGGCGACAGCACGGGAGACAGGTGGCGCGACAGCAGCAGCGTATCGCGCAAGCCGGATGGCGGCAGGCTGATGGCGCCACCGCGCAGGGTGATGATGGCAGCGCCCACCGCCTCCGGCACCTGCAGCTTGCGCAGCACTTCGCGCGCCACGATTTCCTGGAACGGTCCCAGGCGCGAGCCCATTTCATCCAGCAAGCCAGGGGCTTGGTCAGCTTGCGACAACAGGAAGAAATTGCCAGCCTCATGCACGATACCCGCGAACAGCGCGGTATCGGGATCGGTGCGGGTGATGTGGCGCGCCACCTGGTAGGCGATGGCCGCCACGTTGGCCGAATACTTCCATAGTTGGTCGGCGCGTTCGCGCAAGCCGGGATCGCGGATGCGGGCGCCGAACTGGCGCACCACCATGGCGGCCGCCAGCGAATACAGGTTGCGGTAGCCAAGCCGCATGACGGCCGCGCGTGCGCTGGTAATGGGCGGCGCACCGTGGCGCCGGAACACGGCGGCATTGGCCAGGGCGACGGCACGTGCCGCCAGCACCGGTTCGCCCAGTATCTTGCGCGCTATTTCGTCGTCGTGGCAATCAGGGTCAGCCAATGCAAGCTGCAATGCCAGCGCGGCATTGACGCTGGTGGGGAACACCAGTTCCCCACGCTGCACTTCCGAGATGATGGTGGCTAAGTCCCTGAGCTTTTCCATGCAAGAAATTATACCGACGCCGTCCGCAATGCGCGCACATTGCCTGGCAGGCGCCGCGGAGCGGAGGCCTTGCGCACCGGCGGCGCGGCCTCGCTCTCATTTCCGAGCGTGAAGATGCTGATCGATTTCACCAGCATTTGCGCCTGCTCTTGCAGGCTGGCCGAAGCGGCTGCTGTCTGTTCCACCAGCGCGGCATTCTGCTGCGTGGTGTCGTCCATCTGCGTCACGGCCATGTTGATCTGCTCGATGCCGTTGCCCTGCTCGGCCGATGCGGTAGCGATTTCCTGCATGATGGCGGTAATGCTCTGCACGCTCTTCAGCACTTCCTGCATCGCCAGGCCGGCTTCGCCGACCAGGCGGTTGCCGGTCTCGACCCGGTCGACACTGTGGTTGATCAAGTCCTTGATCTCCTTGGCAGCCGAGGCCGAGCGCTGCGCCAGGTTGCGCACTTCGGAAGCCACCACGGCAAAGCCGCGTCCCTGCTCGCCGGCGCGCGCGGCTTCCACCGCGGCGTTCAGGGCCAGGATGTTGGTCTGGAAAGCGATGCCGTCGATGACGCCGATGATGTCCACGATCTTGCGCGAGCTGTCATTGATCTCGCCCATGGTCTGCACCACTTGCGACACCACTTCGCCGCCCTTGCCAGCCACCCCGGCCGCGCTATGCACCAGCTGGTTCGCCTGGCGCGCATTGTCGGCATTCTGCTTGACGGTGGACGTCAGTTCTTCCATTGAAGAGGCGGTTTCCTCCAGGTTGGAAGCCTGCGATTCCAGCCGCGAAGACACGTCGGCGTTGCCGGTGGCGATATCGCGGCTGGCCGCATTGATCTGGTCCACGCTGGCGCGCACATCGGACACGATGCCGCGCAAGCTCTCGCTCATCGACTTGAGCGAACGCAGCAACTGCCCGACTTCATTGGGCGGGCCAACGTCGATGTCGTTATCGAGTTTGCCCTTCGCCACTTCGTCCGCCACCGCAATGGCATTTTGCAGCGGCACCGTCACCGAGCGGGCGATCAGCACGCAGATCCAGGCCGCCAGGGAGAACAACAGCACCATCGATACGACCATGATCCAGCGCTGCTCCGTAAAGCCCTTGATCTTCCCCGACAGCATGGCGTCGATTTCCTTGGCAGCAGCCTCGTTGACGGCAAACTGCATGTCGATGGCCGCCGTGGACTTGGCCACCCACTCTTCGCCGGAGTAAGTCAGCGGATCGGCTTTGACGATCTGCTCCGTACCCAGTTCGACGATCTTGCGCGCGGCATCGCCCGCTTCGCGCAACTGCGCGCCAAGCTTGGCATCGATGGCGGGATTCGCGGCGGCAGCCTTGCCGAATGCCGTCAGGGTCTGGTCCAGGCGGTCGGTCACGCGCGACATGATGGCTGCCTGCTGCATGCGGTCCTCGGGCGTGGCTTCTTTTTTCGCCAGCAGGCCAGCGCCTTTGGCGCGGGTCTTGCCGGTTTCCTCGGTCAGCCATGGCAACTGGTAGAACATCGACTGGATCAGCTGGTACGTGTCCTTGTCGGGATCGAGGCTGAGGCCATATGCGTCGCCGATCAGCTCGTTCACCTTGAGCAGCTTGGGCACCAGCCCGGTGTGTCCCGCATAGCTTTGCGGCACAGTGATCTTGCCTTCGGCCACATTGGTGCGCAGCGTCTCCCACTCCTGCTTGGCGGCGGCGAAAGCATCGATGATGGCCTTGTCGCCAAGCTTGGCGGCCGCCTTCTCCAGCCTGCCGTACGCCGCATCCGCTTCAGCCTGTTTGGCGCGGCGCTTTTCCGCCACGTTGCTCACACCGCCCAGCACCAGTGCCGACAGGCCGCGATGCTGCTGCGTGTACTGCACAACCTTCAGTCCATCGACCACGACCGGCAAGCCTTCATGCTCGCCTTCATATGCGTCGAGAACTTTGCCAGCCTCACTCATGTAGAGAAAGGCCGGAATGATCGCCAGCAATGCCGCGATCAGGCCGAGAATCATGAACTTGTGACCCAGCTTGAGTTGGCCGAGAAGGGAGGTAGGATTCATGGCAGTTTCCTAAAGACAAGTTTGGCAAAAAAGTGCGTTGTGGCACCGCGATACCTCTTGCTTTGATCTTATGCCGATTTACAGCCAAGCGTTACAATTCGTGAGTATTTACACCGTAATTCTCTTTCCCCATCACCATTTCTGTTGCGCCGGCGCGAAACAATTGCCAATGAAGAATTTAACTTTCATGATGCATGCATAAGTGCTTTGCTATAGTGCGTTTATGAAACTTTTAATGCCGTCGTTGACGCTGATTGTGTCTTTGCTGCTGCCAGCAGCAAGGGCGGAGACAGTCACTGTGTACACCAGCGCCAACTTCGCGCCGCTCGTCATCGACGGCACCCGCGGCATCTATCACGAAGCAATCGACTACCTGAACCGGCAAGCCGGCGATGGCACCAGTTACCGGCTGGCCTACCTGCCGCGCAAGCGGCTGCAAATGCGGCTGGAAGACGGCACGCTGGACGGTATCGTTATCGGCATGATGCCTCAATGGTTCGATGACGTCGCACAGAAGAAATACCTGTGGACCACGGCCTTCGCCATCGACCACTTCGTGCTGGTGTCGCGCAGCGAGCATCCGGTGCAGATGGACGCCCGTGATGGACTGGCAGGCAAATCGATTGGCTTGACGCTGGGCTATGTCTACCCGGGCATCGATGAATGGATCCAGCGCCATGGCCTGCTGCGCCAGGATGCGATGAGCGAGGAAATCAACTTGGAGAAGCTGCGCCGCGGCCGCATCGATTGCGTGGCGGTCTCCGAATCGGCGGCGCGCTACTTCGTGCGCTTGCACGGTCTGCACGGCAGCATGTCCTTCGTCGACTTGCCGGGCCGTGCAACGGAACGCCGCTTCCTGGTGCCGCTGGGGCGCAACGACCTGTTCGACAAGATTGCGCCCATCGTCAAACGCATGCGCGAAGACCCGCAATGGCTGCGCATGACGTCGAAGTATCAGTAACTGAATTTCAACTGCACGCCGTAGCTGCGCGGTTCGTTGACGACACCGGTAAAGTTGTTGAAATCGATGGCCGCCACGGCCACCAGCCGGTTCGTCACATTGCGTACGAAGGCCGCCACCTCGAAGCGTTCGCGCCCATCCTTGTAGCCAAGCCGCAAGCCGCCATCAAGCAAGGGGCGCGCCTTGTACTCCACCGCCTCGTACAGAAAGAAGTTGTAGCGGCCGCGATAGGCCCAGTCGGTGTACGCGAACAACTCGCCGGTGCGCCAGGGCCGGCTGTAGCGCAGCGTGGCATTGGCGATCCAGCGCGGTGACCGCGGCAGCGGATTGCCGTCGATGAAGACATTGTTGGCCGCGGTGCCGCGCGGGCCGAGCACCGTGCAGCCATTGCCACAGGGGAGCACGAACAGGCTGCCGTCGCGGATCCTGGTCGCGTTGTAGCTGGCGCCCACGCTGGCGGTCCAGGCGCTGCTGGGGCGCAGCAGCCATTCCACTTCGACGCCCTGTCCGCGCACCCTGGCGGCGTTGACCAGGCGGTTCTGGTTGATCACCCCGCTGCCTGCGGTCAGCTGCATGTCGTCGACCGTGTAGCGGAACAGGGCCAGGCCGAGCCGTGCGCGGCGCTGCATGAACTCCTGCTTCCAGCCCGCTTCCCAGCTCAGGACCTGCTCGGCGCGCGCGATGGAAATGCTGTTGCCGAACAGGATGCGGCCCTGGATCGACGGTGCGCGGTAGCCGGTTGCAATGCGCGCGTACACATGGCTCTCCGGTGTCAGCGCCTGCGTCGCGCCAAGATCCCAACTCACATCATTGCCGCGCGGGGCGGCCGCCAGTCCGGCAATCGGCTGCGCACCCGGCGCCGGTTGCGGGCGCGCGGCGCTGAAGTCCTTGCGGTCCTTGGTGTAGCGCAGGCCTGCACGGAGCAGCAGGCCGGGCCGCGCACGCCACGCCAATGCGCCGAAGGCGGCCTGCGAACGGCTGCGCTGCTCCTGCCAGGCGTAGGCGTTCTGGCGATTGCCGTTGAAGGTGTCGAAGCTGAAGCTGTCGATCCTGATCCTTTCGCTGAATCCGTAGGCGCCCGCCAGCCAGCTCCACGCCTGCGCCGGATCGGACTCCAGCCTGAGCTCCTGCGTCATCTGCCGGTGCCGCGGCAGCGCGTCGGCAGTCTCGGACGGAAATGGAATGCGGCCCGGCCCCATCGGCAAATGCGACAGCGCGCCGTAGCCGGCATCCACGTCGGCACGGCTGTAAAAGCGCGCCCGCTCCCAGCCCGAGATGGCATGCAGGCTGAGGCCATCGAACTGCCAGCGCAAGCGCAGGCTGGCGCCGCTCGTCTTCAGGAACTGGTGGTTCATGCCGTCGGTTGGCAGGCTGGCGTAATCGAAGCCCGGCACCAGGGCATTGCTGCCTTTTTGCAGGACATTGGCGCGGAACAGCGTGGCGCGACCGGCCATGCGGCGGCCATGCCCGTTCAGCAGCGCACTGAATGCGGGGCTGGGCTGGTACAGCAGCTGCACCCGCGCGGCGTTGTCATGGTAGCCCTCGAATCCGGTGCTGGGCGCTTGCGGCCGGTCGTTGAAGACGCGGTTGGCGCGATGCTGGCTCAGCAGCGACACGCGCAGCGCCAGCGCCTCGCCCAGCGGCGCATTGAAGGCGCCGTCCAGGTTGCGCAGCCGCTCCTTGCCATAGGCGGCGCTGGCATACCCCTCAGCCTTGAAGGACGGACGCGCCGAGTTGAATTTCACCACGCCGGCCGGCGCATTGCGCCCGAACAGGCTGCCCTGCGGCCCGCGCAACATTTCCACCTGCTGCAGGTCGAACAGCGGGAAGGACTTCAGCAGCGGGCTTTCCTGCACCACCTCGTCGAATACCACTCCCACCGGTTGCGCCGCATTCAGGTCGAAGTCGGTATTCCCGAGGCCGCGCACGTAAAAGCGCGGGAAGGAACGGCCGAAGTCGGATTCGATATGCAGGCTGGGCATGCGCGAGGCCAGGTAGCGCAAGTCGCGCCCGCTGGCCGCCAGCACGTCGAGCGCTTCGCCGCCCAGCACGGAAGCGTTGAATGGCACCTCCTGCAGCGGCTCGGCACGGCGTTGCGCCGTGACGTAGACGCTTGGCAGTACGCCATCTTGCGCCTGCTGCGCCCCAGCCGGCGGCAATGCCGCCAGGCCCGCCACGCCGATCGCCCACCATGCGCGCATGCTGCCTCCTGTGTGGTTTCATGCTAGCAGACAAAGCTGATCATGGCATAATGATAGTTTCAATTTAACCATTCCCTGGCAATGGCCCCGCTGCTGCGCTCCTCCCTGTTCGCCTGCCTGCTCGCTGCAAGCGCTTTGGCATCGGCGCAACAACGGCCGGGCGTGGTGTCGTTCCAGCGCGTTGCCATGCCGGACCAGGTGCCGGCCCATTTGAGCACGGTCATGGCGCAGGACGCGCAGGGCTTGCTGTGGATCGGCACCCAGGATGGCCTGGTGCGCTACGACGGCTATGGCTACAAGGTGTTCCGCCCGCGCCCGGGCGATCCGGCAGCGCTGGGTGGCAGCTATATCCGCGCCCTGCACGCCGCGCGCGATGGCAGGCTGTGGATCGGCACCATCAGCGGCGGCCTGTCGGTGTTCGATCCGCGCACGGAGCGCTTTACCCAATACCGCCACGATCCGCAACGCAAGGACAGCCTGGCCAACGACCGCGTGGAATCCATCGCGGAGATGGCCGGCGGCATCCTGTGGCTGGCCACCGACAACGGCTTGTCGATCCTCGATCCCGCCACGGGCCGGTTCAGGCACTACCGCCATGTCGACGGCGACAGCGCCAGCCTGGCCAACGACCAGTTGCGCGCCGTCCTGCTGGACCGCGAAGGCCGCCTGTGGGTGGCCAGCGATGCCGGCTTGCAGCGCTGGCTTGGCGATGGCCGTTTTTCGGCGCCGGTCGGCCCGGCCAATGCGACCCGCCTGTTCCAGGACAGCAGGGGCCGGATCTGGATCGGCAGTTCGCGCCAGGGCGCCGCGGTGTACGACCCCGCCGACGGCACGCTGCGCCCGCTGGCAGGCCTGGGCCACTACTGGATCTACAGCATCGCCGAGCCGCTGCCGGGCGAAGTCTGGCTCGGCACCTTTGGCAAAGGGATCGACGTGGTCGATGCCGCCAGCCTGGCGGTGGTCGACCGCCTGCAATACGACAGCACCAGCACCGCCAGCATCGGCAACGACCGCATCGGCGCGCTGCTGGTGGACCGCTCCGGCCTGGCCTGGGCCGGCACCTGGGGCGGCGGCATCGCGCATCACGATCCTGCCAGCCGCGCCTTCCTCAAGCTGCGGCACAGCCCCTCCAACCCGCTCGGCCCCAGCCATCCGGCCATCGTGCGCGCGCTGGAAGCGGCCGACGGCCGGCTGTGGCTGGGCACCAACGGCAACGGCGTCGACGTGCTCGACGCAAGCGGCAAGCTGGTAGCGGGCTTCCGCCCCGACGCCAGGCGCAGCGACGCGCTGGCCGACGGCGCCATCACCTGCCTGGCGCAGGGACCGGATGGCAGCATGTGGGTGGCGACACTGGATGGCACCCTGCACCGCCAGCGCCCAGGCCAGCAAGGCTTCCAGCGTTATGGCAGCGCGCAAGGCTTGCCGGGCGGCCCGATCCGCACCATGGTGTTCGGCGCCGACGGCGCGCTGTGGGCCGGCGCCCAGCAGGGACTGGCGCGCATCGGCCAGGACGACAGCGTGCACGCCTGGCGCCACCAGCCCGACGATCCGGGCAGCCTGTCCGGGCGCGAAGTCGAAGCGCTGGCCTTCACGCCCGACGGCACGCTGTGGATCGGCACCAATGACGGCCTGAATGCCTTCGACACCAAAACCGGCAAGGCGCGCCGCATCGTGCGCGATCCGTCGCGCGAGGACAGCCTGCCCGATAACTGGGTGCCGGACCTGATGGTCGACAAGGATGGCCAGCTGTGGCTGGCGACCCAGTCCGGCGCCGCCATCCTGCGCTCGTTCGACGGCAAGACCGCGCGCTTCGACCTGCTGTCGACCCGCCTGAAACTGCCGCCCCACCCGCCCGAGTCGCTGCTGCAGGATGCGCAAGGCCAGGTGTGGCTGGGCAGCCGCGTGCGCATCGATCCGCTGACCTGGCGCTGGCGCAGTTTCGACCGCGCCGACGGCAACGAGTTCCGTACCCTGTACTACGCCAGCCGCGCGCGCATGCGCAACGGCGACCTGCTGTTCGGTTCGCCCGAAGGCCTGCTGCGGGTGCGGCCGCACATGCTGCGGCGCTGGGAATATAAGCCCGCCGTGACAGCGACCGCGTTGACCATCGACGGCATCGAACAGCCAGGCGCCGGCATCCTCACCGAACGCACGCTCTCGCCCAGCCAGCGCGACCTGCGCCTGGAGTTTGCCGCGCCCGACTTCAGCGCCCCGGAACAGCAGCAGTACCGCTACCGCCTGGATGGCTACGATGCCGGTTGGGTCAATGTCGATGCGCGCCAGCGCGTGGCCGCCTATTCGCACCTGCCGCCGGGCGACTACCAGCTGCGCGTGCAGGCCAGCAACCGCGCCGGCCAATGGAGTCCGCAGGAATGGGCGCTCAACCTGCACGTACAGCCGGCCTTCTACCAGACCTGGTGGTTCCGCGCCTCCATGTGGGTACTGGGCGCACTGGGCGTGGCCTTCCTGTTCCGCCTGCGCCTGCACGCCCTGCGCCGCCGCGGCGAACGCCTGGAGCGCCTGGTGGCCGAACGCACCGCCGAACTGGAAGCGGCTTCGCGCCGGCTGGAGCAGGCCAGCCTGACCGACCCGCTGACCGGCCTGCACAACCGCCGCTACCTGGAACAGACCATCCAGGCCGACTTCGACCTGGCCGCGCGCCGCCATCGCAGCATGCCGCCGGAGCCGCATTCGGACCTGGTGCTGTTCATGCTCGACCTGGACCACTTCAAGCGCGTCAACGACCAGCACGGCCATGCCGCCGGCGACGCCGTGCTGCTGCAGACCGCCAATCTGCTGCGCGACTGCATGCGCAGCTCGGACCACATCGTGCGCTGGGGCGGGGAAGAATTCCTGCTGCTGGCGCGCTTCATCGACCGCAACGATGCGCCCGCGCTGGCGGAAAAAATCCGCCTGGCCGTTGCCGCCCATGAGTTCCTGATCCCCGGCGGGCAGCTGCTGCGCAAGACCGTCTCGATCGGTTTCGCCACCTTCCCCGGCATGCCCGGGCGTCCCAGCGCGCTGACGCCGGAATCCCTGCAGCGCATGGCCGATGCCGCGCTGTACGCCGCCAAGCACACCTGGCGCGATGCCTGGGTCGGCGTGCAGGCGCGCAGCGGCGAGGCCGGCCTGTCGCGCTTCCTGGCCGATCCGACCAGCGCGGTGGAAGCCGGCGACGTGACGCTGCTGGTGCCGCAGCAGCGCGGCCGCGTGGTCAACTGGCATTAACCCGGGTTAATTACGCTGCGGCCACTGCTCGCTAAGCTGTCCTCTTTCAAGGAGGAAAACATGCTATTGCAAGCCAACGCACGCCTGATCGAACGCTATTTCGAGGAAGTCTGGAACCAGGGCAAAGTCGACGTGCTCGACGAGCTGCTGACCAGCGATTACCAGAACCACAGTCCCGGCCTGCCCGATCCGCTGCCCGGCCCGGCGGGACTCAAGCCGATCGTGCTGATGATGCGCAGCGGGATTCCCGACCTGCACTACGCCATCGAAGACCTGGTGGTGGCGCCGGACCGGGTGGCGGCCTATGTCCGCATGACCGGCACCCACACCGGCAGCTTTTTCGGCATCGAGCCAAGCGGCAAGGCCATCGACGTGCGGCAGATGCAGATCGAATGGATCAGGGACGGCCGCATCTGCCAGCACTGGCGCATCACTGAAGACCTGAAGCTGATGCGACAGCTCGGCGTCGTCCTATAATCGTTGGCATGGAACATTTGACACTAGTGCGTGCATTGCGCCGGCTGGAACAGGCGGCAGGCCTGCACTTGCCCGAAGTGGAGCTGTTGGCGGCCTCGGTGCAGCTAGTGCAGTTGCGCGAGCGCGAGTTCGCCTTCCACCAGGGCGATGCCTGCCCGCGCCTGTTCGGCGTGCGCAGCGGCCTGCTCAAGCAGTTCTACACCAGCGCCGACGGCAAGGAATGGATCAAGAGTTTCACGGCGCAAGACGAACTGTTTGCGTGTCCGATCGGCTTCGAGCCGGGTGGGCGAACCAGCTTTGGCACGGCAGCGCTGGAGAACAGCGTGCTGGAGGTGATCGAGTGGCGACTGGTGGACGCCCTGGGCGAGCGGCACCTGGCATGGCAGAAAGCGATCCGCTACGGCTTCCAGGCCTTGACGCAGCTGAAAATGGTGCGTGAACGCGATTTGCTGATGTACACGCCGGAACAGATGTACCAGCACTTGCTGGACAAGCGCGCCGACCTGGTACAGCGCGTGCCGCAGAAGGAATTGGCCGCTTATCTCGGTGTCACGCCAGTCGGCTTGAACCGGATTGCGCGCCGGCTCGCCTAGCTCGCCTGCCTTACAGCCCCGCGTTGCGAACGACGCGCAGCTCCATCTGCATTTCGCTCGCCACCGCTTTGCGGCCGATACGCGCCGGCAGGAAACGCACCTGCCGCAGGGCCGCCAGCAGTATCTCCTCATCGTCTTCGTTATCGTCGACTGCGACAACTTGGGCGCGCACCACTTCGCCCAGCGCATTGATCCAGAAACGCACAGTGATATAGCCACCGGTAGTTCCTGCCAACTCGAGCGATTGGTCGCGCGCCAGGCCACCCGCCACCTCGGGCGGGCTGGTCAACTCTTGCAGGGGGAAGAACTGCTCAGGTGTCCCGGCTTGCTCAGGCTCGTTGGACGGCTCGGGCGCCGCATCGGCTTCGCGATCGGGAGACGGCAGGGCCGGCAACGGCAGGACAGGCTCGGCAGAATTGGCGGGTGCGGCAGGCTCCGGCACCAGCGACACCATCAGCGCAACAGGTGCTGGTCGTGGCAGCACCGTGGCGACGCTGCCGTGCCTGCCCACGCCAAGCAGGAGAACCAGATGGGCCAGCACCGTCAGGGCCAAGGCGCCGGCCTTGCCCCACGGTGCAGGCCGCATGTTACTTGCCCAGCTCACGCCACTGGAGGCGTGTGGTTTTTCCGTCTTCGCCGCCTCCACCACCGTTGCTCTTTGGCGGTGGCAGGTCGATGGTTTTGGGTTTCTTGCCGTCGGCGGTAACGGCAATGACCACTGGTTTCCCGCCCGGCAGCATGCTCACCGACATGCCGACGATCGGCGAGGTCAGCCTGGTGCCCACCGATCCATCCTTGTAAGGTGAACCGCCGCTGGCATTGAACTGGTAGAACCAGCTATAGCCGCCCGGCTGGCAATCCGACGCTGTCGGCACCACGGTCGGCACCATGAACGTTCCCTGGAACAGTTGCGGATCAACCGCCACCCGTTCTCCCGCACTCGGCAGTTCAATGTACCAGCCGACATCGTTCGAGCCGCTGCCCTCACCGCTGTCGACGATCTTGCGGGCAGTGTCCGACGAATCCATGCTGTGCTTTGAGAACGCATCCAGCGAAAGGGTCGTGGTGCCCTTCAGGTCATCCTTGAAGGCGCCAACGATCTGCTTGGTCGTCGTCGCCGATGTCACGGCCAGGTCGCTGGCCCCCAGGAAGCGGCCGGTGCCGAAGTACACCGTCACCGAGTCCGGTCCGCCCCCGAGCTCCGGCGCCGCCATGATCGGCCTGCTGCTATCCAGCGCCAGCATCTTGGTTGCGGTGCGGGCCTTCAGGTCGAAGCGCCACATATTACCCAGCAAGTCGCCCCCCCAGGCCGCGAGCGCCGAGTTGTTCTTGTTGAATTCGAGCGCAGCAATGTTCAGTCGAGCAAGCCCGCTAGGATTGGTCTTCGAGCCGGCGTTGGTAGAAATGTCAACGACATTCTCCTTCATCCGCGCGTCGGACAGGTCCAGCACAAACACGTGGCCCTTGCCGTCGCCGTCATACTTGCCGCCTTCGGCAATATTGTTGTAGCCGGAGGTGAGCACCGCCACCCATTTGTCATTGACCTTGGTGACATGCGCCGGGCCAAAGCTGTAGCCCAGGTTAGGGTTGTCCTCGGCAGTGTAGGTCCACAACACGCCAGGCCTTGCCGGGTCGGTGATATCCAGCGCAAAGTAGCCGCGGCCACCCTTGCCCATGGCGCCGATCAGGATGGTCTTCCAGGAGTCGCCGATCTTGACGTCGGCAACCGTGAGCGCGCCATCCAGGAAGAAGCGATGGCGGTCGGCATAATCGCTGTGCGCCAGCTGCCACAGGTCAGGCAGCACCATCGGCGGAATATAGGCCCAGCGCTCGTCGCCGGTGCGCGCGTCGAAGGCGTGCAGCATGCCGTCATTGGAAGCGGCGTACACAGTAGGCGCGCGCTCTGCTTGGGCGGCGGCAAAGCTGGAATAGCCGCCGTCCAGGAAATCGAACGGTGGATTCCTCACGTGCACCGGCTGGGAGTGAACGAAGTCACCCAGCATCTTGTCGCGCTCGCGGTACAGGCGCCTGCTCTCCTTTTCCACGGTCACCATCGGATCGTGCCCGCGCAGGAAGCTCACCAGGGTGTCGGCATTGGCCGCGCCCTTTTGTTCGGTGCTCCAGTTGACGTATTGGCTCAGCGATCGCTGCACCGTCGCATTGAAGAAAGCCTTCTGGGCCGTCGACAAGCCGGCGCTGGTGAATGGCACCAGGTTGTTGTTGGCATCCGAGGTCCAGATATTGCGGGTGTCGGTGCCATCGGCCGCGATCTTGAGGCGCAGCCGCGCGGTTGCCAGCCATCTCGGATCGCCAACAATCGCGCCCGTTGTCGTGTCCATCTGATAGGCGCTCAGTTCGCCATCCCATGCGCCGGTGCGATAGTTGGCGATATAGATGTAGTCATCGCCAGGCGTCGGCTGCAGGTTACTGGTGGCGGCGGAAGCGCCGCTGCCATCGGACTGGCCAATGCTGCCCAGAGCCTGGTGCAGGCTTTCCTGCAGTGCTGCCGGGTCCTTGGCGCTGAAGTAGGTGCCACGCCCGCTGACCGCGGCATGCCACAAGTCGTCAATGGTTTCCGCCGTGTTTTCTTTCGGCGCCGGCCAGTTCTTCGTGCCCTGCAGGATATCGTAGTACTCGCCCGCCTTGACCGACTTGTAATCCTTGCGGAAAGGCAGCGTGCCATCGACCCCGAGCCCCAGCGTGAACGTGGTCATGTGCTGGTGGTTGGCCACGTCGCCGATGTTCGGCAAGCCGCCCGCGCTCGGAACGATGTTCTCCATATTAGGACGCAGGTCGGTGTTGTAGTAGTAGAAGGCGACGTCGGCCAGCGTGATCTGGTCGGTGCTCTTGTACGGGGCGTAGGACGGACGCGGGGCCTTGCTGATATCGCCGTCCTGGTCGCCCAACTGCACGCTGCGGTTCAAATCGAGGTCCAGCGGCTCATTGCCGTTCCAGTAGCCGTCCGTGGCCAGGATGGTGAAATTGCGCTGGCAAGCCGCCTGGATTGGATCATGGTCCCCGTTCGGGAAAGCCGAATTCCTGCCAAACTTATACAGCCGGCCGACTTCGTTCAGCGCGGCACGCAATGGCGTGCTGGTGCTCGGATTGAGCTTATACAGCTCGCTGTAGAACTTTTCCTTTTGATCGAGGTTGAAGTCAGCGATCGGCACCTTGATGGTGGCGTTGTCGATGGTCACCAGCCCCATGCGGGCATGGAAATAGTTGGCATCACTGCGGTCTACCGTTGCATCGACCGGCGTGCCGCGCACATCCTTGAACGCCAGGCCGATTGCCGACTTCGCCATTTGCGAACGGGTACGGTACCAGGCGTACCAGGTCGCGAAATTGCTGATCTCTTCGTCAAAGGTGCAGCTGGTGGCGCCGAGGCAGTCGGTGCGGCTGGCAGCCTTCGGATAGCTATTGCGGGACGGTACAATGTCGACCCGTTCCCAGTCGCTGTAGCTGACCGTGACGTGATCGTTGTCGCGCGTGTCCTGGCACTTGGTGCCATTGGATTTGCACCATTTCACCGTCACGTTGTAGTAGTACGGTGCGCCCGTGCTCACCCTCGGCGCGCCATACGTTGCGTTTGGATAGGAGTAGCCTGAGCCATCGATGGCCCGTACGCAGGTGCTCGAGCTGGCCGACTTGCACCATACGCGGTCCGGATAATCGGCCACGACCTTGCCGATACTGGCCAGGTTGACGGTGTCGTTCGGCAGCAGTTTTTCGCAGGCATCCTTGCTGCCGTCGTCGCCGCACGGGTCGCTCAACGAAGTTTCTTTAAACGTCTTTTCCACCCGCTGCCGGCCGTAACCATCACTCGGTATCTCCGACCATGGCGACTTGTAGGCAGACCTTTTCAGCGGCGATGCATCGGGCCGGCGCGCCCCATCATGATTGACGGGCCAGTCGTAGCGCACCGCAGGGTTATAGTAGATCTTGTTGAATGCACTGGCCGCATAGGGCGGGTCACCATCATTGCACACAGCGGTGATCTTGCCGTCCGTGTTGCGGCAGTATTTCTCGAAGCTGTTGCCGGACTTCATGCGCACATAGTCGGGCATGTAGCTCCACAGCATGCTGCCGGAGTTGTCCAGGTCGAGCATGATGTTCGGCAGCAGCACCACCGTGGTCGAATTCGCCAGCGGCTTGTCCGCCAGGTCAGTGCCGGCGGCGCGCGACATGGCGGCGCCCAGCACGCTGCCGGCAACCAGCGTTGCCAGCATCAATTGTTTAAAGAGTGGCCTCATCAATAGGTCTCGCATACTCATTGTGAAATAATCGCCTGCACGAAGCTGACGTTGGAGCGTGGGCCAACCACGCGCACGGTAATGCGGTACAGCGCCAGCGAGCCGCCGCCATCGCCGCCCTTGGGCAGCGGCTGGTAGGTCAACATGGGGCGCAAGATACCGATACTTTCTGCAGCGTCTCCCGGCCCCGGGCCCGGCGCCGTGGCACACTTGGCAGGGTCGAACTTGCCAGCCACATCGCACATGCGGTGGATGATGAAGGACACCTGGTTGCCTGCCGTATCGACCGGCAGCTTGGCCACTTTACCGAGATCGCTCCAGTCCAGGTCATCGCGTGCTTCCGGCGTGTCATTGCCCGTCAGGTCGAGCGATTGCTGGCTGCTGGCCCAATAGCCTTCACCGCCAACATCCGCGCTCAATCCGTCCGGGTTTCCCTTCATCCAGGCGATTGCCGCCTCGACACCGGCATCGGCGCTGATGGCGGCGCTTTGCTTGAATGCCAGGTTGCCCGCGATCAGGGACGAGGTGTCGACCGAACGCATCATGGCAAGCCCGGCCAGCGTCATGGCCACCAGCACGATCAGTGCCATCACCAGCGCCACGCCCCGTTGGCGGCGGCGCTGTCCTGTTTTGACTACCGGTTTCATAATTGCCCCCAGATTACGTTGCGCAGCGGGATGACTGTTTCAAACACCCGGTAGCGATAGCAGCCCCAGTCGCTGGGATACTTTTCAGTGTTGATGGCGCCCCAGCTGGAAGCCAGCGACGTGGTCGCCGAGCAGCTTGCGCCGGCTGCCGGGCGCTCATACTGGCTGGCGCGTGTCACCAGCGCCACGCGGACTGCCTTGATGCGCTTCCAGTCCTCCGGCTTTGGGCTGACCCAGTCCTTGTCGGCAGCGCTGACCCAGGTGTCGATGACCTGATTTTTCGGTGGCGCGACGCCATATTCCGCCTGCAAGTCGACCACCTCGGGCATGACCAGCTCGTTGGCGACTACCGGGCTTTGCGAGTTATCGCTGCGCTGCAGCTCGCGGCTCGCCGCATTGACCGAATAGACCTTGCGGAACACCGGTCCATCATTGGCAGGCTTGAAACAGGTCACGCTGGCGCCGACGTCATACTTGGGCCAGTTGTGCGTCGTGTAGAAACTTCCGTCCGGGTTATATTCCCCATGCGCACCGGAATTGTGCTGCAGCCTGGACGCCTGTTCCTGCACCTCGGTGATCTTCATCACAGTGCAGTTGCCCGACTGCGCCACCAGGGCCAGGTCGCCTTCCATGCAGGCGGCCGGGTTGGCGACATCCAGTTCGGCCGATTGCTGCGGCATCTTCCTGCGCAAGTTGGTGGAACCGGTTGGCAGCGAAGAGGACAGGTTGGGGTCGGCGAAATACTGGATCGCCAGTGTGTCCGGCCCGGTGCCGCCATCCGTGATCAGCACCGGCGCGAAATTGACGTTGGTCAGGGGGCCTTCCACACCGCCACACGTGGCGCTGTCGTCGCAGTAGGCATGGATAGTGGTGCATCCGGCATAGGAATTGCCGCCGGCAGCCATGCCCCAGCCTGCAGCCTTGGTGTCGCGTTCCAGCATGTACAGCGCGATCGCGCCGTTCGCCTGTGCATCGGCGGTACTGGTGGTGGCCCGCTTGCGCGCCTCGTTATTGGTGAAAGCCTGTGCCACGATCAGCGTGCCCAGCATGCCGATGACCAGGCCAACCATGACCTCGATCAGCGTGAAGCCTTTTTCAGAGTGAATCATATTTGTGCTCCAGCGTTGATCTGGGCCACGGCCTCATAGCGATGACCGGTGGACTCGCCGGGAAGTTTCCAATTGATGGTGATCGTCACCTGGGAACCGTTGACTGCCACCGTACGCTTGCCGTTTGGCAGGCTGGCGACGGTCTCATCGGTGGCCGCGTACTGGGCCAGGTCGTTACTGTGCGCCCACATCTCACCCAAAATCTGGTTGGCCTCAAAGCTGGCCTGCAGGCGATATTGGGAATCGGTGACCTGGCGCGTGGCCGATGCCTGCATCCAGAGGAAGGCCAGGATGCCGAATGAGAAGACCAGGATGGCCGCCAACGCTTCAAGCAATACGACGCCATCCTGGTGGCCAGGTTTTAATTTGCGAATCATGGGAATACTCCTTAAGTGCAGCCCTGGGGGGTGCCGTTCAGCTTGCTGTCTGGATCGCACATGCGGACCTGGCCACCGGCGCCAACGGTCACGACATAGCGGCGCGCGTCGCTGGCCACGACATTGGTCACGTCAATTCGGCTGATTTCGGTGCCGGCGGCTGCGCTGGCCCGTCCGAAGCTGTCGAACGTGACGACGGCAGGTTTATCAAGGCCAGCGCCGGCAGCCAGCACCTCGGCGAAGGTGTCTGGCTCGAGGGGCCTGGGCAGGGCATCGGTGGTGACGCCGACCCGTGCATTGCCCCCGCCCTCTTCTGGAACGTGATTCTGGATCGATGCCGGGCAGATATTGGCGTTCACGCAGCCAACCGTCCAGGCTACCTTGCCATCCTTGTCAGTCAGGCTGAAGCGTACCGGCGTACTGCGCCGCAACGCTTCCGTTCGCGCCAGTTGCAGGCCATTCAACACAGATTCGGCCGCGGTACGGTTCTGCGCATTCTGGATCATGCTGATGAAATTCGGCATTGCCAATGCCAGCAGGATGGCCAGCACGCTGACGGACACCATCAGCTCGATAAGGTTCATACCACGTTGCTTACGCATCAGCAGCGCCCGCCCTTGGCAGTTACCCAGCACGAATCGGAACCAGTCCAGCCCTCCGGGGTTGCCGATGTCTTTTTGGCATTACTCTCATCCAGTTCATAGGTGAAGCCGGCCACCGCCCCCTTCCCTTCCGCCTTCAAGTCATAGCTCATGCCGTCGTCGGCAATGATGCAGGTGAAGGTGAAATCCTGGTTGTTTGTAGGCGGCGCCGCTGCAGCGCCGTCGTTGCAGGCGCCGGCGTAGGTACGGGTGTCCTGGAAGTACTGCTCCAGTTTGATGCGCATGTCCGACAGGCCATTGGTAGCCTGGGGAATATGACCACGGATGATGTAGTCGGTATAAGCCGGTATGGCGATGGACGCCAGGATCGCGATGATCGCGACCGTCACCATGACTTCAATCAGGGTAAAACCACTGTTGCGATTCTTGAATACACGTTTCACAAGGATTCCTTAAGCAGCAGAACAAGTCTTGCTGAAAAATAATGTGACGGAAGTTTAACTGCATTTGGGCAAGAAGTCTCGCACAATTCGTTGCCATAAAGCATCATTAGAGCGGTTTATCTATGAACCGGCGCGGCTGTTGCACAGCCGCCCTGTGGGGTAAAATGCAACGCTTTCCCGCGCCGGGCGCGGGTGCCGAACGAAATTCCGAAAAATGACCACCCTTCCCTCCGAAATCAATCCAGACGCCGTCAAAAACAGCCCGGCCGAAAAAGTCACGCCGATGATGCAGCAGCGTGTTTCCTCTATGAAGTTAGTCTACGATTGACTCAGAGTTACGCCAAAAGTTACGCCGAATTAATGAAGGTCGTCACATTAGCGACATGAATTTACTCGGCGACATCGACCAATGTGCCCATGATCTGAACGAGATCTAACGCTCGTTCAGTCATAACTGTTGACTGCACTAAGGTTGCGGAATTCGGACGGATTCAAAGCTAAAAGCTACTGCAAATGTGGCCCCTCCTCCTTACTACGTCTCCCGACGCATAAAGCAACTATTTCGTGCTGTAATATGGTAGTTTATCAAATTGCAACATGCGTGCACGCTCCTGTCACTTCGCGAACTATTTCTATGCGTATTATCGACTTGATTCATCAGTTGCTGCCTGCCGGGACTGACGCTGCCTTTTTAACAGAAACACCCAGCCCTGATTTGCTCAATCGACCTGGCGGAGCAACAGCTACTTTCCCAAACTATTCACTCTGCCCGATCTGGCCACCTGACCTGTTTGCGGTGGTAGGCACAATCATTGATCGCAGCGGTTGCTACACAGAAGCAAGTCCCGATCGCAACAATTTATCTGACCACGAGGAGTACATCTATGATGTGAGTTTGTATGGCGAAATGTGGAATCAGATGTTATATCTGCCAAACGAAGTACAAGGTTATTGGCACTCTTTGGTTTCCAATTTCGGCATGTTGCCAATAGCTGAAATCAGCTCCAATAAGGCAGCAGCGAATGTTTTGCTTCGTTTGTTTGCTATCGCGGACGAGGCGAGCGTCGGAATGGGCTGGGATGCAGGCACTGGCAGGCGCGAATTCGCCAACAACGTTTTGATAAATGCCGTCAACGATCCTTCGGTCACAAACCACTTTAAGCTTCCATATTGGCCATATTCTTTGTGTGGCATGGTGTCCCCTAACCAAGTGATCGTGCTACCTAAGTCACTGACGACGACCAAAGGCTGCACCATCCGGTCATTAAGCCACCATCTCGCCTTACTTCCATGCGTTACAACATTGGAACCTTCTTGGTACTTGGTTTCGCCCCAAACTCCGCCCGGCCCACCAAACGAAATGCGCCTCTTGATGGTGCCGTTCCCATATATCATACCTCCAGAGAGCTTCCAGCTCAGCTACTCGAAAAGACCGCTGTGGAACGATACCTCAATCTCCGCATACTTTACGTTACAGCAGCGTTGGCTTAACGAAAGCACTTCAACAGTATTCGAGGGACAGCGAATTGCTGACGAGCTCGTGCTGCCGTTGATCGCGAACGCTCGAAACGCGAGTGACGGATTAGTGCCAACTGGAGTGGTTTTCCCCGAATGCGCGCTATCTCCACTGGTCGCAGACGCGCTAGCCGCATCAATCGCCAGTTCAGGTATTGAATTCTTGATTGTAGGCGTACTCGAGCAAAACCCGAAAAGCCTTAAATGGATGAATAAGGCCCGAAATTACGCATTTGTGGATGGGAATGCGATTGTTCGGGAACAGAGCAAACAACACCGCTGGCGACTGGACCGCAAGCAAACCAATGCGTACGGACTAGACTTTGATCGAAATCCTGAAAATGACCAATGGTGGGAAGACATCGATGTCAGTCGGCGCACCTTGCCCTTTTATGCCGTACGTAAGGACATGTCTATGGTGACTTTGATCTGTGAAGATCTGGCACGTATGGATCCAGCGATGAACGCTATTCGCGCAATTGGCCCAAACCTCGTTGTTGCACTGCTCATGGACGGTCCGCAGCTTGCAGACCGCTGGCCAGCGCGCTATGCAGGAGTTCTGGCAGATGAGCCAGGATGTGCGGTTCTTTCAATGACATGTGCAGCAATGGTAGATTCATCGAATAGACACTATGGAAGCGTTGCTCGCGTTATAGGTCGCTGGACAAGCGCCGGCGGCAAAGGGAATGATTTGCACTTAGGCTGCGGGGATCATGGCGTCCTGTTGTATTTGACGCACTCGGAAAAACACCAAACGACACTGGACAATCGATCGGACGCAGCTGCGGCAAGAGAACTAAATTATACGAAGCAGGTATCACTACGTGTCGAAGGCAAAGCGGGTGAGGCTTTTTTTGTTGCAGCTGAACGCGGAGCGGGTTAGACTGATTCCAAGGGTGAAAACTAATGTCAAAATTATCATTTAATTTCGCAGCAAGCGGACGAAAACTGTTCGATTCCGAAAAGGGAGTTGTCAACTCGTTTGCGGCTAAGTACGCACGTGATACAGATCAATTGTCTGATCAGGCGGCCCAAGACCTGATGATGAGTGAGCGCGAACGCATCATCAAAAGTCTTCAAAAACGAGGTTTGACGCCACACACCGTTTTGAAAGTGGAGCAAGCCAGTAAACGTAAACATGCATCCGTGCAAGTTGCTGCGAACGAGCCTCCTCAGGTAATTAAAGTTGGCGGATCTAGTATGAAGTCGAAGAAAGCATAGCCATGGCTGCACATTGACGGCCAGGTCTGAAGAGGAAGAAAAACGGCCAAATTGGCCGTTTTTTTTCGTCTGTTCGCAGTTCTTGCGAAATATCCTGCTGATGCGAGGACCTCTTGGGAATTTCCGATGCCGCCACTGGCTTAGAAGTTCTAACCTGTTATGACTCGCTGTCTCTAGAACAGTCCAGACGGCTCTGACGCTTTGTCCCATGAGTAGATAATCAGTTCCTTTCGCTCGACAGCTTTTCCGCCGCCACCCACGGTATACGAAATGTCCGTCGACTCCATCTGGAATCGGGCAAACACTCGACGAATTTCCGGATGGTCATTTAGGCTCAAAATTGCCCTCCCCTCCAGGCGGTCAATCAAATCGGCCATGCGCTCGTACTCTGTTAATGGGAAGTCAACGCCGTAGCCTTCGGTCTCCAAGTATGGTGGGTCGAGATAGAACAATGTATGTGGACGGTCATATCGCTCCATACATTTGTACCAGTCCATGTTTTCGATGTAGGCGCTCGACATGCGCAAGTGGGCCGCTGACAGATTCTCTTCGATGCGCAGCAGATTAACCGGTGGTGCCGTTGTCGCTGTGCCCCATGTCTGGCCTTGCACCTTGCCCCCGAAGGCGTTCTGCTGAAGATAAAAGAAGCGCGCCGCGCGCTGGATGTCAGTCAGTGTGTGGGGCGGCGTCTCCTGCAGCCATTTGAAAACATCGCGGCTCGAAAGCGCCCACTTGAACTGACGCACGAACTCCTCCAGGTGATTCTTCACGACCCGGTAAAGATTCACCAGTTCGCCGTTGATATCGTTGATGACCTCGACGTCAGCCGGTGGGCGCATGAAGAACAGCGCTGCGCCGCCGGCAAAGACCTCCACATAGCACTTGTGCTTCGGGAATTGAGGGATGAGACGATCGGCCAAACGGCGTTTGCCACCGATCCAGGGAATAATTGGCGTTGCCACAGAGTAAACCTTATTAGCTTTTTGTGCTAGACTCCTGCCGCCCTCCGGAGGGTGCAGAGCCTTGGCTCGGTTCACTGCTCACACAGTGTATTGAGGCCTGGACGTGCTGTTGACGCAGCTCGCCCAGGCGCTCTGTCTTTACTGCTCGAATGTATTTGAGTGCAGACGTCTGCACTTCATTTCAAAATTTCCTGCTGCTTCAAATAATGCTCCCTCAGCCCCAACGCTAGTTCACGCCAAGCGAGGCAGGTTGTGGCGTTATGGACGTTGGTTTCTGCGACTTCAGCAAGCGAAACTCCGGCGGGGTCACGGTCAGCGCTGGCGGCAGGTCCGGCAGGCTCACCTGCCCAGGCGGCGTCATGTGACCGCACGAAGCCAGCGTTAATGCGGCACTCAGCGTTGTCAGCAGCAGTGATATAGACGGGAACTTGTTTCTCAATGACTTCTCCCTTCAGGTAAATTTTCTGGATGCGGTCGCGGTACTTGATTTCGGTTTGCACCACCACTTTGGTTTGCGCACGCGCGACCACCACGGTACGCGCGGCCTGTGCTGCCAGGTAGTCGGACATGGCATCACTCCCCCGACGGGCTTCGTGCAGCCGGCCTAGGCCATACACGGCCGCGCAAAGGCCTGCGATTACCCCCCACTTGGCCCACGCCGGCAGGATCACGTCCTGCAGGCGGCTTACCGCGCCCATCATGCGGGCACCTTGGAAGGCAACGCATCGTAGCGAACCAGGTTACGGCCGCGCATGATGGCGATCAGCTTGTCGGCATACGCCGGGTCCGTCGCGTAGCCAGCGGCGGCAGCGGCACGGGCCCAGCCCTCCCCTGTCTGCTCAATGAAGCATTTCCGGTAGCGGGGGTTCTGTCGGAAGAAGTCGGCATGGTCCTGCATGCAGTGCAGCCAACTGGAATACGCACGGAAGGCGCACTTGGTCGGCGTGCGCACCCCTTTGATGAACTCGTGGGTATCGACCAAGACCGTCGCGCCTTTCCAGACCGGTCCAGGCTTGACGCCGAAGAGATTGAAGCCAGGCGCGCGGGCGCCCCAGCTCGATTCCAGCGCAGCCTGGGCCAGGGTAAAGCTGGCCGGAATACCGGTATCGCGGTGGCAGGCCTGCGCGGCGGGCAGCAGCAGTTCAATGAATTCGGTAGGCGACATCAGAGGGCACCTCGCACATCTTTGACGACGTTGACAGCGTCATGAGCGAGCTCGGCCAAGTCGGCATCGCGGCGCTTATCGATATAGAGGAACAATGCGCGAACCAGCGCCCACGCTGGCAGTCCACAGGCAAACGACAGGAACAACATGGCGACAATACCAATCGGATCTTGCGCCCAGTGCTGGATGCCCAGGTAGCGCACCAGCGCGGCACCGCCGCCAATCGAGCCCACGAGCGTGCTGACCAGGGCGACGCGCCACTCCTGGTCGGATTTGGGTTTGGTCATTGCCATCACAACGAAGGCAGCGAGGCCGGCGCCAATCGCGCCCATGCCCGCTAGGCCGCCGATGATCTTCCAGCCCGCTACACCGGCGGCCGTGCCTGAAATCGGTTCGCTCATTGATTGTTCTTTCATAGTCAGTAGTCTCCGGCAGGAGGAATTAGATCACCGGGAGCGCACAGTGTCTCGTTCTCACCGTCTCATTTCTAGGGAGAATTGAGACTATTTCAGCGAACGCCGAGCCTTCTACGCTCCGAAGCGAAGGCCCAGCGAGGAACGGTCAAACGTAGAACAGGGAGGATTTCGGGTAGTCGCACATCAAGAGGTCGACGGGTCGCACACGCGTCATCACTGCCGGATCGAACAAGCGCGTACCACCAGCCAGCACGATGGCAAACGCCAGCTCCGAACACCACCAGCGCCCTTCGTCTGCCCAGTCTTCCGAATAGGTCAGAGGCAGGCCAACGGCGCCAGCCCAGTCATAGCCCTTCCCCACCTGGTTCTCCGCAAACTGCACGGCGGCGGCGAAGTCCGGCACCCATACCTCCATGTCGCGATAGACAACGATGCCGGCCATCAGTTCGGCAAGCGTGCCGGCGCGACAGCCGTGCGCCATCGAGGCCTCGTACGCTCGGTTACCAATGATCGTGATCGCATGGCTGAACTGGTGAGAGCCTGACAGCACGCCCACAGCCAGGCTGATCGGGTTGTAAGGCCACCGGCTGGTGACACGCACAGTCAGGTAACCGCCACGGTTCGTGCTTGCTGTTGCGTATTGCATTAAATCTCCTCGACTTCGATAGTGGTGGAATAGGCCAGCGCATATTGGATGGCGACGTTGGAGTCTTTGCTGCGCCGGCCGTAAATCATGTTGTCGCGCTCGAGCGCCAAGTCGTCCCAACCAGGGAACACGCTGATCAAAACCGGATAGGCCCGACTGTTACGGATGATGTTCACAAACGCCGCGCGGTCGGCTGCAGGCATGTGCTCCAGGTCGATTGGCAAGGTGCGGTACGTGTATCCAGCATCGGCGCCTTGCCCACCCGCACCAGTCCGGTAAAACTCTGTCGTGTCCACGTTGGTGAAAGTCGCTTTCGACGCGTTGTACTCGGGCGACCAGTAAGGGCCGGCCACCAGGCAGGCTGCCTCAACGTAGCCCTGCAGGTTGCCTGGATCTGCAATGTCGACGGCCAGGCCGAGCGCTTGGACTGCCGATTGCAGCCAATGCCTGGCGTATGCCCCGCCGCCATAAGCATACGCGCTTGCCGCCTGGGCGGCAGTCCAGCCGCGCAGCTTGACTGCCGGCGCCGGGCAGGCGGGCACAACGCCGCTATCGTAGTCATAGCTCTGCCAGGAATCGATGTATCCGGCCGGCCGAACGCCAGGCGGACTGACCGAAAGATCGGCCGCACGCGTCACTGCGGCGCCGCTCGTTTTAATGGGCGACGATGCAGCCCGCCCCTGCTCCAGCTGCGGCAGGCCAATACGCAACGTGATGTCGATCGGCGACCCGGCAGTGTGGCCAATCAAAAGCTGCGGCCGCACGTATGCCGTGGCCACATCCGTTAGAGTTCCGGTGGCCACCGCGCGTACAGTCGCAAGGCTTGCGCCGCCTAGCCCTCCTACCAGGTTTACGCCCACCATGCTGTCCACTGTCCCAGCGCCGCCCGAGGCAAGGCCAAAGAAGTTTGCCCTGACAGACGTGATATTGACCTCGGAACCAGCAACCCTTCGAACGATCACTGACGCGACCCACGATTGACCGGACGCGGCAGCCACACTGTTCGATTGCTCAAACCGAATCCCGCTCGAACCGGATGACGGCGTACCAAAAAGGCGATAGTCGATGTAGTCGATGCCTGCCTCCACACCAGTACCCACCACCGTGACCGTCAACCCGGAAGCGGTCGACAAACCCCAGTTCGTCGGATTCGTCCCTGGTGTGCCGGCAACCGCGCCGACCATGGTGTTATTGCGAATCGTGTTCGTTGCCGCCGCTTCCAGCGACAGGCCTTTGCTAACGGACATCGAGGGATCAAAGTCGTTGGTGGCAACGTTGGCAGCGACCTGGTTAAGCACGCCAGCTGCGTCAAACACCCATTTGGCCGATGCCCGCGAGGTAAACGCCGTGGCATCCGGCGCCAACGACGTGGCGGCCAGGCCCGCCTCAACCTGGGCACCCCATAGGTAAAACTGCTCGCCTGCTACGCCGGCATCGTCCGCCGGATCAATAAAGAAGGCCACATTGCCCGTGGCATTAGCCGGGAACGTCCCACTGCACGAGAAGCGCGTCCAATCCGCAGTAGGCTGCACAAGTTTGGAGACGAGCGTCACGCCAGCACCATCTTTCAGCCACACCCTGACGCCGCCGGTATACGATCCGGTCTTTAGCCAGACAGAGCCGGTGAACGGATTGCCAGCAGCCGGCGTCGCCAAGTTCTGGAACAGGTAGTGATTGCCAGGGGCGATACGCATCATCGCGTCCGCCGTCAACGTCCCGTCAGGCGCCTGCGCCGCATTCTGGACAATCGCGGTATTCCCACTTTGCCACGGCGACCGGTCCATGTTGGATGGGTGGCCCAGCAGATTGGTGGCGCCGCTCTCATTCGATAAGCGGACACGCATCGTGGCGGCGGGCGACAGATTGCAAAACGGCAGCGCTACGGCAGCGATAGACTCGCCTGCAGCCCAAGACGCGGAGAGCCTGGCGGTCGTGCCAGTCGCGCGCCATACACTCGATTTGTCGTCAATCTGAAGATTCCCAGCCACCAGCGCTCCGTCGGTGCTCGACGCCACCAGCGCAGCCCGGCTCACCGCATTGTCGTAAACGATTCGCATATTGCTCATGCTGGCCACCTGATCGCGTTCACCGCTTCAATCGTCGCAGCCTCGTTGATCGCCACGCGCAGCGCGCGGCCAGTAGCGTACTGGCTTGACACGTACTGTCCGAGCGCAATACCCAACCCGATCACCTGGTCAGCGTTAAGCTGTCGCGTCGTATTGTCCGTCAGCGTCCAGGTTTCGCTGTATGCGGCGCCACTGGACTTTGCGAGCGTGGCCAGCTGGACGGCGCCATTAATGCGCATAATGTCGGCCTGATAGCTGCCGTCGTCGTAAATGAAATTGCCCTGCTCGGCAACAGCGCGCGCGGCTTTGATCGCTGACCACGCCCGATCCTTCGCCACCTGCAGCGTACCGTTACGGTCTTCGACCAGGACGCCCCCACGAAACAGGTTCGCACTGGCATCGCCATCCTGGCCGATCAGTGCACGTTCAAGCGCGGTGACCAGACCGTCTTCGGTCAGTGCGATTGCGCTCAATGGAAACGACAGATCGTTGAACGCGCAGGCATGCGGCTTGCCTTGCAAGGATGCTTCTTCATTCGGATAGCTGCGGACATACAGCCTGATTGTGCCAAGCTGCATGTCGATGCTGGCGTTGCTCAAAATGTGATACGTGACGCTGACGCCGTTTGGCGCCTGAATTTCCTTGAGAACTGGCATTTGCCCCTTTCAGTCGTAAATCGAACGATCAATCAGAAAAATCGTTAAGTTAGTCGCTTTCGACACGTAGAAATTGCTGAAACTATTGTCTGGCACTTCATCATTGGTGTACCGATACTCGGTTCGCAGCATCACCGCTTGCAGGGATCCCCCATACGAGCGATAGAACAAGCTGCAAGTGTCTTCGCCGGTACCTTGAAGCCTGCGGCCAAAGGAGGTAACCCTTGTAAAGAATGGCGGACAGATTGCTGGCGCCGATGGCATCCCTTTAGCCGGTGCGCCGATACTGGTGACGATCCCCATGCTTGCGTGAGCAGTATCATCGTGGTCGACGTTCACACTGCGGCCGCTGTAGATATACGAAAGATTGAGGTGCCCGTTCCCGCTGTCATAGGTCACGCTCCCGTCCGGCCGCATGACCCTGATGCCCCAGGAGGCGCCGGACTTCGTCACGAAGTCCAGTGCAAAAAAGTACAGCACTGGCGCCGAGAATGATGCACCGTGCTTGTACATCACTTTGAACCCATCGGAATAGACCTCTTGTCCACCCGAAGGGATCGAGTGAAACATCATGTACTTCCGGGACAAAATCGATGCAGGCGCTTGGAAATCGTACAAGCGCATAATCCAGCCTGGTTGAGCGCCCAGTTCTTCGGTCACATCGACATAGGAATAATTCGCCATGTCAAAGCGCCCGATTAGCTGAGGGACAATGTGCTTAGTGTCGATCTGGCGGTAACCAGCGGCCGTGTTGAATCGGACTCCAAAGTCGCTCATCGCGCAAACACCCCCACGACAGTATCGAATGACCCAGCGGGCCAACTGCCCCAAGCGGGCATTGGATAGCCTTGCGCTTCAATGAAGGGATTTCCATTGACATCCCGCCCCACGACGATCTCGTGGTACCCGCCGCCAGGCACGAAGTAGAAGATATTCAGCGTTCCCAGGTCTGTGAACGTGCGCCGCATGTACGTCGTTCCGAACGTCACCAGCTCAATAAACACGCCACCCTCACCGTCAGGGCTGAGGACGCTTTTGCCGTTCCTGACCGTCTTGATTCCGTATGTCATAAATTGGGTTCCTACGGATCCAGGCGACCGATTTGAACAACCAGGTTATTACCCTCGTCGTAGATCCGCTGCTGGTTGTTCTCGATTTCCATGCGCCCGCCCCACGTTGCGGTGCGCAACGTTCCAATCGTGGCGCTCAGCGCGGAGAGACTTCCAATGCTCGCCGTATTGATCTGCGCAAGGCCGATTGCAGCGCCCGCGATATAGGTCGAGACGTTCCCTGGTGTGATTGGCGCAACCGACTGCCCTATCGACCATATGCCAGGCGTTGTAACGCCTGCAGATGCTTCTTCGATCATTACCCGGCCCACGAACATGTAAGAGTCATTCCACCCTGTCACCGTTGCGAACTTCCGCAGTATCACCCGGCAATACGCAGCTCCAGCAGGGGCAACGCCTGGACTGTATATGCGCTTGTAACCGGCCAGCGCCTTCCCTCCGCTATATTCGTTTGCATTTGCCCAGGCACCCGACGTGTTCCCTGCCCCCGTTGAGGCGCCAAGTAACTGATCGGCGCTGTTGTAGAAATACATGAAGACATTCACAGCACAACGATGCGCGCCAGTAATCGCGCTGACGATGTAGTTCTTCCCTGCCTCGACCGGCACTTTGAGGCTGCAGAAGTCGAAGTAGTGCGTTGCATCATTGATCGAGCTATTGCGATAGCCGTCGGTCTGGCTTGCCCAAAATACTTTGGCGCCCGGCTGGTTCTGCGCCAACGACAGCCACCAGTCATCATTGAGATTGATCCCCATCTGGTTGACAGCAGGCCCAGTTGACGCAGCAAAACTCCACCCATCGAGGCCGCAACTAAAGTCGCCGTTGTACATCAGGTTTGAACCGAAATTGGCGTTGATGCGTGACTTATCGAGATTCGTACCGGCGCCCAGGATCACATTGCCCGCCGCATCCTTGACCGTCAAATTGCGTGTATCGATGGCCTCCGGCAGGATCGATCCCTTGATGAACATGTTGCCGTTATAGACGTAATCGACGGTCACCCACACGCTGCCGTTGTACATCTTTTGAACGCTGAAGGTGCGATCGGCCTTGTACAGGGTGACCATGTCGCGCGTCCGCGCTGCGCCGTAGCCCGCCGCCTGCAGCGCTGCGTTTGCCTCGCCGTCCGACCAGATGCTGGATGTGGTCACTGCCGCGATGTCGACATTGCCCCGCGCACCTGCCGCACCGGCAGCGCCATTCGATCCGTCCGCCACCTTGGCCAGCGTTGCCGTTTGGGTGTACTGCACGCCGTCGACCGTGAGCGTTGCAGTGATCGTGCCGGAGACGGCCGCGAAGTTCGCGTACGTGACCGTCACCTCATTGCCGTTCACGGATGGCGTGATTCCGGCGCTGCAGGTAAATGCCACGGTGCCCGACATGTTCAGCAAATTGGCCTTGAAGGTGAATGATGCGGGCGAGGTACTCAAGCCGTCTGCTGCCACCTTGAACACTGCGGCCGAAGGCGCCAGGAACATGCCGCGGTCGCTCGGTGGCGTGTAGCGCGGATTCGCCGCCAGAATCAGTACCGTACGGTCGTTGACGAATGTCGCCATCAGATGGTTACCTCCAACGTGGAGCGAAGCGTGTCCCAGTCGGCCGTGCGCGAAGTGAGCAAGCCAACCTTGCCTGCGGCCAGGCCGAAGCGATTGCTGAATAGTTTTACTGCCTGCCCCAGCTCGAGCAGCAGCTGCGCCGGCGTCGCCTCGAAGCGGAACGTCGTGCGCGGCACCTTGGCGATCGCCAGGCGACGATTCGCCTCAGCCTGCGCGTCAACCTTGCGCAGCAGGCAGGTATCGATCTGGACGGGCTCGGCATCGAGCTTGTACGTGGCCAGCACGCCGGCATCGACAGCGGTCACCGACAGCCATTCCTGCGCATACAGCGCCTTGTGCGCGTCTGGCAAGGACGTTTGCAGCTTGCCTTGCGGCGTCCAGTTGCGGCAGTAACCAATCTTGATCGCCGCCACAACTTCCGTGCGCTTGACGATCGTAATGCTGCGATCCAGCTGCTGCGATGGCCGGATCTCGGCCGTGGCCACCGCCGGGATTGCGAACTGGATCAGGCGCAGCTTGCCGGTCATCGACGGTACCAGTTGGGCGCCGACGCTGGTGGCCAGCTGCTGGCATGCCAGCAGCACGTTGGTGCGCTCGGCCAGGTACAGGCCGACCGGCTGCGGATTGGCGGCCTCGAAGGCAGCAAGCTGGACCGCATCCAGGTCGGCCGCACTGAACCTGGTCGTCGCCTTGCCGCGCTGGGTGACCAGGTACTGCACCAGCTGGCCGATCGTATTGACGTAGCTGCCGTTGAATTTCGCCCCCTGGGCATCGCATGTGACCGCGCCCGGGCCGACCGCTTCGTTAAAGACCAGGCGGCCAGTACTGGTCGTCACGCTCACCGCTGCGCGCGGCTTACCCTCCGTCCGCACTTCGGCAACCGCCTCGTTCGCACCATTGCCGAAGGCATATTCCAATGTGCCCGGATTTGTCGGTACCGGGCTGATGTTGTGGCACTCGCCCAAGAGCACTGGTACCAGGGCATCGGGATTGGCAGCGTTGCCCCCAATCTTCGAATCCGTCACCGGCGTATTCAAGCGCTCCAGCTTGTTTACCAGGCGCAGGCTCAGGCGGTCCCGCGACTTGCAAGCGATGTCGACGATGACGCCGCTAAACACCTGGCGAAAATCCGCCCTGTCCCAGCGCACGTCGCCCACGAACGCGTTGACTGGCTGGTTCACCCAGATGTCGTCCAGCCAGGCATCGCGCGATCCGTCGGCGTTATAGATCTCGATGTCGCCTGCGGACAGGCTGGCAGAGGCGTCCATCGAGATCGACTCGGTCACCCTCAGCCCGCCAGCTACCACCGCCTGATATGGCGTATTGGCCGATCCGATATAGATCTTGTTGGACAGGAAGCGAGTCATATCGACGCCGGTACTTTTGACGCCGACTTCGAACAGCGTCACGCGCTGCGCCCCCGAATCCTGCAACCAGGAGGTAAATTGTGCATCGTTTATCAGGATACCGCCCTCCTCGAATGAACCTCGACGTACGCGGCCTCGGTCACAGCGTCCCTCACGCCATCCACGACGGTTTCAGCGGCGCGTTGCGCGGCGCCGGCGCCGGCGGTGATCAGGTCGCCAGTCTGCTTCGTCTGATCAGCACGAAGACCCTTTAGTTCCTTTGTCATTGCGTCGTTCGACGCCCTGAGCGCCTTGATTTCCTCCACGAGCGCAGTCGTATTGCCGGCGCCAAATTCGGCGTAATCGATCGCGAAAGAACGAACCAGGCCGGGGACGTCGCCGGGCGCGGCGGCAGGCTGACGCTGCACGCCCTGCGCAAGACGCGTCAACGTCGCATTGATGTCCGCCAGCGTTGCATCGGAGCTATTGAGGACATCGAGGCTCGCCTGGGCGACATTGGCCGAATCTCCCGCCCACTGCGCCAGTTCTTCGTTCGTGCGCATCACGGTCGCCAGGTCGGACGAATACTGTGCATCACCGCCGTTGATCCGCTGCGACAGTTCCAGGAATGCCTGCTCAACTTCTCCAAGGTTGCCCTGTGCGGTCACATCGCCGGCAGCGGCCAGTTGGCGCGTGCGTTCGAACTGGCGGCGCGCCTCGGCGTACTGCTGCTCCGGTGTCAAGAGTGACAAGCTGCTCAGCGCCAGGCTGCCATTCAGACCGCGCGCAGTTTCCTTGAACGACTTCATCTGCCCGATGAAATCTCCCAGGCTGCTCTTGGCTGCATCCTGTGCTGCCCTGGCATCCTTCGCCGCCTGCACCTGGTCAAACAGCGCGCGGTTACTCTCATCGAATGCGTTACGCTGCTTGGCAAGCTGCTCAGCCGAGGTCATCGTCAATTCATCCAACTGCTTCTGCAGGTCCGCGCGCTCGACCAGCATGTCGTTGGCGGCATCGGTCACGGCTTTGAACGCTGGCGCCAACTGCATCAAGGTTGCGTAGGTTTTCGCGCCAGACTCCGTGGCCAGCGCGCCGGAGCTGGCCAGTCCCAGCACGGCTTGTTTGAACTGTTCGTTCGTTTTGATGCCGCCGAGCCCCAGGGCATTCATCTGCTCGTTGAGGGCCTTCTGCATCGGCGCAATCTGCTCCGCCTTCGACAGGAAGTTCTGTGCAAAGAACGAGGTCTGGTTCGCCAGCGCCTCAGCACCGCCGGCCAGCGACAGCAGCCTTTCACGCGCCTGCAACGACGCCACGCCGACGGCGCCAAACGCCGCCTGGGAGGTGATCCCAAAGGTCGCCAAGACACCATCGACAACCTTGAAGTTGCCGGCCAGGCGCTGCAAAGTGGCACTCGCACTTTCGCCTTCCGCAGCGAAGCTCCCGATACCTGGCACCAGGCGCAAGGCAAGCTCGTCGCCCATGTCGGTGAACAACTTCGCCAACAGCTCCTTGTTCTTGGCTTCGTCCTTGGTGAGTGCCAGATTCAGCGACTTCGTATAGCCAGTGACCTGGTCGGCGGACAGTCCGAGGGTCGCCGCAAAATCGGTAGTGACCGCCTTGATTGCAGAGAACCCATCGCTCAGCGCCTTTTGCATACCGTTGTCAATGATGCCGACCTGGCGACCGCGCTTGCTGCTGCGGAACAGACCACCTTTTTGATACCAGTCAGCGTAGGTCTGTCCATTCGTCAGCCCGTCCGGCCCAAACTGGCCCGTAATGCCCTGCCCCGTCACTTCCTTGGGCTTGTGGCCAAACAGCCGATTCACCGCTCCGCCAACCAGGCCACCAACGAGCCCGCCAACCGCTGTGCCCAGGACGGGAACGATAGAACCCACCACAGCACCAATTGCCGTGCCGGCATTGACGGTGGAGTTGCCCGATCCGCCAAATGCGGAGTAACCGCCGGATACCAGCCGCCCGCCGTATATGCCGCCCGCAATACCCGCCGCCGCCCCAGCCGCTGCGCCCACACTGGACCCAGCGGAGACAGACGAGCCAAGGCCGCCCATGCCCACGCCGTTGTACGCAGCGGAGGCAGCTGCCGCCTCGGATGCACTCATCCCCATGCCGGCGCCGAAGGCGGATATTGTCGAAGAGCCGAAGAAGTTCCCCACCGTTGACACCATTGCGCCCATCGAGGCGCCGACACCGGCAAAGCCCGACGTGATCGCATCGTAGATGTTCTTGCCGGTGGAGATCCAACCCATGCCTTGGCCGCCGCTGGCCGCCATGGCCGGCCCGGCCATGCCGAACATACCCCCGAGCGTGCCCGCGACCGGATTGACCACGGCGGAGACCACTGGCCGCAGAACCAGGGTCTTAAACATGTTCTTGATCGTGTCGATCAAGTTCTTTGCGATCGACTGACCCGACTCGAAACCGCGCATCAGCGCGTCGGTCAACGATTTGTCAATGTTGTCAGCCGCCCGCTTCCACTCGTCAGCTGCAGCCTTGGCTTCATCAACTGCAATCTTCTTGCGAGCGCCGCTGCGTTGTTCGTTGGCGAGCTCACGCAATGCGGCAGCCTCGGCGCGATATTGCTCCGACATGGCGCCGGTGAGGTCGATCCCTTCAGCGATCTGCGCGTTCTCTTCCGCGCGCAGCGCCTGGCTTTCCAGCCGCACGGCATTGAGTTCAGCCAGGTCCAGCGCGCCCAGCCCGATCTGTTCGTTCTCGTCTTTTTGCGCCTGCAGGCCAGCGAACGCCTTGGCCTTGGCGTTGGCAGCGACGTCGTAGGCTTTGGCGGTCTGCTCCACAGCTTCGGCAAGCGCCTTCCGCTCCGCTGCCTCGGCCTCCACCGCCGCTTTGACTGCGGGCTGCTTGGCCAGCAGTTCGGCCTGCGCCTTCGTCAGCTGTTCAAGCGATATCTTGCCTTTACCGTACAGCGCGCTCAACTGCTCCCAATCCTTGATGAAGCTGCCTGTCAGGCCAGCCACTTCTGCCAGGGCCTTGGCCTCATCTTCCAGCTCCTTTGCCGCCTTCTTCGCCTTTTCAGCGACGGTCGCAGTACTGGTACCAACGACGGTCGATTCGCGGGTGATCTTGGCCATCGCCTCAACAGCACCATCGCCGGTGCCGGACCACGCGACTTTGATCAACGCCAGCGATTCCTTCCAGCCGTTGCCGATATCCTGCTGCCACTGGCGACCAATGCCGGCCGCCGTTTTAAAGTCACCCTGCATGATGGCAATCAGTTGCGCGCCTGCGGCGCCAAGGGTCTTTCCGACCGTTGAAAAGACTTCGACAACGCCGACGCCGACGGAGTACAGCAGCTTGAGCGACGTAGCAATAAAGTCCGCTGTCTTCTTGAGACGATCGCCACTGGTCATCGTGGTCAAGAACTGGCCGGTCAGCCGATTCAATGTCGGCAGAAGTTCGGCCGCAACGCCGCGTGCCACCCCCTGGCTTCCTTGTTTGAGCAGGTCAAGCGTGTCGTTGAACTGGCCTGCCTTGTCGACCGCTTCCTCGCTAAGGGACAGACCCAGCTTGTGTGCCCACTCGTCCATCTCGCGCAGGCCTTTGGAGCCCTCATTCAGCATCGGGATCATGGCTGCGCCAGATTTCCCGAAAATTTCCTGCGCCAGGGCGGCCTTCTCAACGCCATCTTCCATGCCAGCGAACCGGTCAGCCAGCTCGTATAGCATTTCTTTGTTGGTCTTGAACGAGCCATTCAGGTTCTTTGCATCGATATGGAGCTTTTCAAACGCAGGGCTACCGTCGACAATCGACTTCGACAGCTTTGCCATCGATCCTTCCAGGTCGCCGGCCTCCATGCCGCCCTTCTGAAAAGCGAGCTCAAGGCCGGCCAAGTCTTCAATAGCGATACCTGTCTTCTGCGACAGGTCGCTTGCCGCATCCGTGGCATCGATGGCACCCTTGATCCACCCAGTGAAGGCAGCGACCGACAGGCTCACGCCGATCGTGCCGAGGATGCCATTGATCTTGCTGCCAGCACTTGAAACGTGTTCAAGCGCGCCGACCGCCTGAGTACGGAATCGCTGGAACTCCGCCACCGCGCGCGCGGCATCTGCCGTGATTACTACTCGGGATTCACTCATTTCTTACGTTCTCTCCACGCCTGTAAGGTCGCGCGCTCCATTGCCTGAATCTCTGAAAACAACTTTGGCCAGTCCTTACGCCGAATACCCTGCGCATCGCGCACGATGGCGACGGCCGGATAGTGAAGGCCGACGGCGCCGCCCGGCCCGACGACCCATTGCGTTGACACCGCCTGGAAGAAGTTCCATGACGCGACGTTCTCCGGCCAGAGGTAGATCGGCTCGGTTTCGTCGCGCTCGAACACCGGCGCCAACCCAAATGCGGCGGCGGCTTCATCTACCTCCACCTGGTCCTGCTCTATCTCATCAGGACTTGCCAGTTGCCCGAGGGCGGCACAGCGCGCGACCGCGGCTAGTTTTTTTCCGCAGCGCTCGACTCTTTGGTGAATGCGTTGAAGCACACCAGGGCCATGCCACTGATGTCCAGCAGCGCGTCGAACGCTTCCGCGCAGAACTCGGCCGGCTCACCGGTTTCCTGGTCGTTGATCAGGCGCTGGCCCTGCCAGCCGGTAGTGACTTCCTTGGCAATTTCCTTCATATCGAAGTCGCCACTGTTGATGCGGTTCTTCAGTTCGCTCGCAAGCATGCGGCGGCAGATCAGGCTGAACTTGAACGGCACAGCGGCGCCGCCGGCATCCTTGAGGGTGCCTTTGACAGGGACGACAACGGTCGGACTGATAACGGAGACAAAACGTTTGTTCATTTTTTTGCTTTCAAAGGTTGGGCCCGCAGGCCCTGGTTATTAGGCGAAGCTGGTGGCGATGCGGAACTCGTCGTTGCCGGCAACAGGGAGCGCGCGCAGCTTGTAGCCGATCAGGCGCTCGCCATTCAGCTCCTCCTTGGTCGGTTCCTTGAACTGCGCGGCTGGCAGATAGACCAGCACCTTGTCGTTGGCTACGGTGCCATGGATCAGCCCGATGGACTTCTTTGCCGCCGCTTTAACGTCGCCCATGAAGGCGACTTCTTCCGCTGCAGTCTGTTTCAGCTTGATCGCGCCGGTGACTTCGCGGTCGGTGATGGCGACCGACTTGCCACCCAGGATCTTCTGAAATGTCGCGTTGATGCCCAGGTCGATGGTCAGGCCCAAGCTCGGGAAAGCCGTGCCGCCGACGAAAGCCGGCGCGGTTGCCACGGCATGGGTGGCGCCGATGGTGATGTCGCCCGAGTTGTCGTCGGTGACAATCTGCGGCACGCGCCAGGCCGTCAACGTCGTGGCAGGGTTCCCGGCCACGGCGATACCGCCATCAACGCCGATCATCTTGAAGCTGATGGTCGGTTTCTGGCCCACCGTCAGATCCAGGGTGGCCGTGCCACGGACGCCCAGCAGCTTATGCAGCACGCCATCGTCGTAGTAGTAAATGGTCACGGACTCGAAATTGCCCGACACGGGGGTGTAGTCCACGCGCACGCCTGCGGTAATGGTCTCGGCAAAACCGATCGCGCGCATCAGCGGGCCCCAGGCAGGCGCCTGGGCAGCAACACCCGCACCGACCAGTTCAATGTCGAAGCCGCACTCGACGTAGCTTGCGCCTGGCAGCTCTTCGGAGGCGCCCAGGTATTCACGGATGATGTCACGCTTGATGTACTCAGCGTTCAGCGCGTTGATCGACACGTTGCTGACCACCAGCGCATTCGCAGCGCCAGACGGCGTCGGATCGGTGCCGTAGGTCGTTTCCAGCTTCGCCAGGATGACGGTCTTGCGGATAAGGCGTTCAGGCATGCTTACTCCCCCTCTTTCGGTTCAGCGGGCAACTCCTGCTTAACCAGGTCGCCGGTGTCGACGATGCGGATGTAGCTACCGCCCAGGGCAGGTTCTTTGTGTACCACTTCGTCAGCGTTTTGTGCAGACGTCTGCACAATGCCGGAGCCGGCGCGTTCCAGCGCGTCGTCGCCGGATTCGTCGAACGAGTCAATCACGTTCATAATTTCAGGGTTCTCCCGTTGGTTTGATGTTTCACTACAAAGCGCGCGGTGACACAGGCGACGCTTGAATCAAGTTGATCGAAGTCCCAGTCGAGCGTGCTGCCGTCCAGGGGCTCAATGCTCATGACGCCGTAACCGAGATCGACGGTGCCGTCGAGGTTGTCGAAAACAAGCTCCAGCACCTGGTCAGCGCGCGATCCCGGTACATCGTCAGCACCATCGCGCCCCAGGCATTCGATCTCGATCAACGTGCTCCAGCTGGTGCGGCCACCGATTTGGCTGGATTCTTTGGAGGCGCTGCGCGACACGCGCACCACCACAGCGCTGGTCTTGTCACTGCTCAGGGCCCGCGAACGGTTCAAGTAGATTCGGTCGCCGGCAATGTCCGGCGCCGCCTTGAATCGCTCTGCAATCGCCTGCGCGATGGCCAGATGCTGGGTCGTCATGCTTTCTCCAGGTAGACCATGCTCAAGCCGGTCGGCAGCTCACTGTCGGGCTGGGCGTCGGCAACCTTCCAGGTCACGCCACGGATGGTGATGCGCGACTCGATAAAGTCCGCCGGCATGCGGTCGTTGCTGATAACCATTTGCGGCGCCGCCGCGCCCATCCCCACCCCGACCATGCCTTCCCTGTACTCGGCATCAAAGATGACGGGCACTTCGTCGCCAGCAATGAGAGCGCTGGCATTTGCCAGGCGCTCCATCGCCAGCTTGTTAAGACGAACTTCGAGCTGGTCGAACATGGTTAGGCGTTAATCTTGATGCGGACGGTGGCGACGCCGGCTCCAGCTGGAGCTACTGCGAAACCAGCCAGGTTCAAGGCGCCGGGTGTTTCGGTCAGGCGGTTGTTAGCCGGATCCCAGTACAGCAGTTCACCCTGGGAAACGTCATCAGTGGTCAGCTTCGCAATGGTGTACACGCCGGTCACTGCGACCGCGCCGATGCTGTTGGTCGGGATATCAGTCAGGGCAATGCCGATGCGTTTGCCCATTGCCACCACGGAACCGGCAGCGATTGCGGCGCCGGCATTGGTGAAGTCGAGGACTTCGCCCTCGCCTACATAGTTCTTTGCCATTCAAGGCTCCTTGTCGATTTGAGCGGCGGCGCGACCGCGCCGCCCGGATTAATGGTTAAGCGCCGTTCTTTGCCAGAGCGCGGAAGTCCAGTGCCTTGGCGGCAGCGTCCATACGCACCTTGAACTCGACGCCATCGCGGGACCAGCCATCCTGCTGCTCCAGGGTTGGCGTCTTATTGCCGTCCAGGTATTGCACTTCGACGGTGTCGTGGACGCTCTGGTTCGCGGCACCGTACCACTCAGTCGCCGAGGTGAGATCGAGGCGTGCATCACTGATCACCTCGAAGGTGCCGCGCACCGAGTTCGGCACCGTGTTGTTCTTCGCACCGGCGCCGACTTCGTACTCGCTCTCCATCACGACCTTGGCGGTGCCTTCCAGTGCCACTGGCACCAGCAGCTTGGCCAGGCGGATGTTCAGCGCGCTGGCCGTACCATCGGTTTGCTTGGCCATGAGTACGCGCATGGCATCGACCGTCTGCGTGTTGATGGCGCCAGCGGCAATCTTGTTCTTATGATCGTCGTGGAACAGCGTCTTGCCGTCGGACATCGCCGGGTTGCCGGTCAGGATTGCGTACACCAGGTCACCGATGGTGCGAATCGCTGCGCGGCCCATGCGGCGCGGGATCTTGGTAAAGGCGTCGAGGTCATCGTTGATGATGGTCTGGCGGTTCAGGCTGAACATCTTGCCGTAGGTGGCCAGCTGCACGGTCTCTCCACGTTCACCAACCGTCGCATACTTGTACTCGCCGCCGTCCTGGATCTTGTCCAGCGACGGGAAGGTATTCAGGTCCACCCGCTTGCCTGGTTTGAAGTCGCCCAGGGTGCCTTCGGAGGTCCACAGCTGGAAGGTTTCGTCGGCTTCTTCGTAGCCCTTCATCATCGACTTGGTGGCGACGTTCGCCAGCAGCAATGGGAAGTCCGAGCTGGAATGCGTGAATGCTGCCGCCACGACGTCCATCTTGCCCAAGCCTTTCGCGTTGACGCCGGCATGCGCCAGGCATTCGCGCGCCAGGTCCATCAGCGAAAAACCACGATAGTTGTTCGCGGTGTCGTCCTTGGCCAGGCTGCCACGCGCCATGATCGATGCCAGGGCGCCTGCGCGGAACCTGTCACGCTCATCTTCCATAGTTACGATATTGCCCGCGACTGGCACGGCGCCGTTGCCCATGTGAGCCAGCAGCTTTTCGTGCGCTTGCGCCACGGTGCAGTCCTGGTCGTCGACACAGGTGGCCAGCAGCGCTGGCACGCCGCCGACGCTGGCGAAATTTTTGAATGCAGCGGCAATGCTGGCACGGCGCGCCTTGTCAGCCTCCAGTGCAGCCTTGGCCGCTGCCTTGATGGCGTCGTCGTTGGCGGTCGCGTTTGGTTGTGGCATGGTATTGCTCTCCTTCGATGGTGGTTGAGGCGCGGCAGATGCCGCCGGGGTAGTCGGCTGCGGGAACGATGCGTACCGCGCCTTGAGGGATTCCTTCAGCTGTGCGCTGGCCGCAATTGGCAAGCCTGCGACGATCACGTCGATGAAGTGCGCTTCCAGCGCCTGCTCTGCGGTGTACCAGTGGTCTTTGCCGTCCGTCAGCAAGGCCAGCATTGCCGTCTTGTCGGTGCCGGACTTGGATGCGTAGGTAGTAGACATGGCGTCGGCCCAGCTGTCGAGCATGTCGGCGTATTCACGCATTGCGGCGCTGTTGCCGGAGTTCCAGCCCCACGGCGCGTGGATCATCAACTGCGCGTTCTCCGCCATCTCGACGGTGTCACCCGCCATCGCGATCAGGCTGGAGATCGAGGCGGCAATGCCGTCCACCACCGTGGTCACGGTGGCCTTATGACGTTTAAGCGCATTGTGAATAGCAATGCCATCGGTGACGGAGCCGCCGTAGCTGTTGATGCGTACCGTCAGCTGTTCAACGTCGAGCGCGGCGATGTCGCGAACGAAGTTGGCTGCCGTGACCGTGTCGCCGTACCAGCTTTCGCCGATGTCGCCGTAAATCAGAATTTCCGCTGCGGACGCCTGCGCGACGCCTGCGGCGTTCACACCCGACTTGGCGCGAATGGTGTACCACTTCGCTGGCTGGTTCTGGTTTGCAGTTGGCATCGTCCGTTCCTTATTGATTGCAGTTCATTTGAAGTCATCAGTTTGTTTTTTCGGCCGTCTCATTTCTAGGGAGAAGTGAGACAGTTTTTGCGCGCGAAAAAGAACAGGCCGCCCGAAGGCGGCCTGGTGAATGCAGGGTGTGGCTATTCTTCTTTGGGATCTGGCGGTGGAACCGCCGGCGCAGTTTTGTCCTTGTTCGCAAAGTCGGAGGCAAAGACCAGTCCCTTGGCGCGGCACTCGTCGCGGTGCGCCTTGACCTGCTCCAGCACGTCACGCGGGTTGACACCACGCTTGCGCATGACTTCGACTTCGCTGGCGAAGCCATCCTCAACCAAGGAGTGCCAGGCAAGAGCTTCTTTCAGCGGATCGATCCATGGCATGGACTGGCCGACGAACAGTGCATCGTTCGCGCTGTCTGGATCCACGTCGCGCGGCATTGGCACGACGCCCGACAGGCTGGCAGCCAGCACAAAATCATTCCAGACCGGCTGCACGAATTGGCCCACGAATTCGTCGCAGAGGACCGCATAGTGGATCCACTGCTCCACCAGTTCCTGCCGCTGGGACGAGTAGGTGCCGCTGTAGTCACGCGAGATGCTGGAGTAGCTGCCGCCCAAGCCGGCTGCGACGGCGCGCAGCTGCCCCTGCCGGAACGTGACCAGGTTGGGATTCGGCCGGTTGGAATCGATCATGCCAATCTCTTCGCCAATGCCGAGGTTATCGATGATCATGCCTGGAGACAGGCGCAATTCTCGTGGTGCAGTGCCGGTATCGTCGGGGCCACGCGCGTAGTCGTCCGGAGAACCCTTTTTGACGTAGGCGGTCAAGGACGCTGCCACCTTGGCCGCGATGCGCTCGGACTCCTCGTAGTCCTTGATGTCTTCCAGTCGCGTGATCACACTTGCGAATTCGGAGACCCCGCGCATCTGTCCAATGCGATCGACCGTCGCAATATGGTGGATCCGGCCGGCATCGATGCGCTTGAGCTCGTAGCTGCGCTTTGTCCACGTTTCACCGCCAGGGAACTCCTTGTATGCCCAATATCCCGTCGGCTTGCCCCAGGTATTGCGCTCGATCCCCTGTTGGATTCCTTTGGCCAGGTCGTGATGATCCAGAGGAATCAGGTCAGGTTCAATGAGTTCGAGCGAATAAGGAACCTTGGTTGCATGGTCCAGCAGCGGCACGGCGCCCATCAAGCGCTGCGCGAAACACTCGCCGTCCCGCAACCAGGTCTTCGCTACCAGGCGCTGCACCTTACTCCAGTGATGCCGCTGGGTGACTTCTGGATTCTGCTGCCAATCGCGGTAGGCGGTGCGCAGCGCCGCCGCGTATTCATTGTGGATCGAGCCATCCTTTCGGCGGGGTTGAGGCTCGATGCCGATGCCGCTCGGGCCAACCACATTGTTCACCAACGTGCGAAGAGCGCCGCGTGCGATGTCGTGATTCTGTTCCAGGTTTCGAGCCAGACCACGAAGGGCGACGGCGCCCTGCTGGACCTGTGCATCAGGTGAACGCCCATCGCGCGCGCCTTTCCGCAGACGCGATGGTTTGGCCGCTTCATACTGGCTCAGGACGCTGCGCGCTGCCAGGCGGCGCAGTCCTGCCGCCGGCCACAGATAGGCGATGGCGCGATCCATGGCGTTGAGCTGCACTTTGGCCTTGCCGCTCATTACAGGGGCTCCGCGAAACTGGCGACCGAGAACGACATGCCACCGATTGTCGGCTGCCCACTAGCGCCGCGCAGCACCTGAGCTACGCGTCCCTCCCATTCGCGCCGACCTGCCCTGATCTCGTTCAGGTTCTCCATGCCCATGGATCGGCCCTGGAAGGTGATCGTCTTGCCGGCCAAGACGGCCAGCTCGGCCTCAAGGTACTTGGAAAGCATTTCTGCTGGTGTGGTCATTGGACGCTCCTTATTCGAAGCGCCCAACACTACAGGTGGCGAAGTCTCATTTCTAGGGAGAAGTGAGACTACGCCCTACAAATCGGATCTGCTACCGATAGACGCGAGATACAATGGATTGTTTCCCGTAGTGCAAGCTAGACCTGACAATGGATTTCAGATGGTATAGAGTTCGTTTGGGTCTATTTCGGCCAGGAGTGGCCACTCAGTGTAGTGGAACCGGACATACAATGTCTTGACCACCTAACCCCAAGAAAAGATATGTCTCTCGACTTCAAAGCGCTTGATTCGACATTAGCGGTAACGTCTGCCGAAATTGCCAATTCCCGAAACGGACTGCAGACTGACGTACCTGAGCTATTGTTCCATTACACGACATCTACTGGCATGCGCGGCATACTTGATAGCTCGCGGCTGTGGGCTACCAACTATCGGTTTCTTAACGATGCATCTGAGGTAGCTTACGGTGCGAATCTCTTCGAATCCCTGATCCGAGATCGGCTCACGACGGCCCAAAACGACGTTGTTTCTGAGTTTTTATCGCGGACGCTACATACCGCAAATGGCTTTAATGGCATGGTTGATTGTTACATTGCCTGCTTTTGTGCGCGAGACGACTTGCTGAATCAATGGCGTACATACGCTGAGTCCGGAGGCGGCTATGCTCTTGGACTGCAAACAAAGGAGATCGGGCTTCGCTGGGGCCAACTAGAGCGCGCGCAGGACTTCATGCTTCGGCGCGTAGTCTATAACCCAGAGCAGCAGAGAGGACTTCTCTCCGAGGTGATAGACAAGACAATGGATGCTTTGATAGCGGGCACTCAGGGTCTTTCGGTTGCCGACTCGAATAGCGTCATCGCTAGATGCTGCCAGTTTATGCGTGCGGAAGTGGCGGACTATCTCCTTTCATTCAAGCATCCAGCGTTCGAGATTGAACAAGAGTGGAGGCTATGTCACGTTGTTTTTCCAAACGAAGAGGACCATGTTTTGTTCCGAGATGGACCGTATGGACTTACGCCTTACGTGTCCCTTGACGTTAGCCCAATGGCTGGTATTTACCAGAATCGACTGCCTCTAGTTCGTATTACGCATGGGCCTGCACTAAATCCAGAGAATATGCGTTTTGCGCTCGAAAAGTTGCTTCGCTCGAAGAACTATGCGTTTGTGGAAATTGCCGGGTCAACCTTACCTGTGCGAGTCTGAGCTTCACTTATCGTTCCTGCGGACCGTATGCGGTGGTCCCTGAATTCAATTGTTGAAGGTCTGGTTAGAGGCGGTAGCCGCCTCTAAACTAGCAGTCAGAGGCCGCTCATTCCCGAGCCAGTACAGATTATCCGTCCAAGCTGGCTACCCTCCCTTGATGATCTTGTAGAACTGCGAGCGGCTGATGTTGTACTCGGCCATCAGTTCCTTGCGATTCCGCCCGTTGTATTTGGCCCTAACCGCTTCGGCACGGGCCTCCGAATCGATGTCGGATTTCTTGATGTACACCTCCTGCCCGCCCCACTGCAGGCGCAGAAGCGCGTCAATTTCGCGTTGTTTCTCTGGTGTGAAGACGGCCAGGCCCAAAGTGGCGCCGACCAGGCTGACGAAGCAGCCAACAATGTCATTTTCGCTGTGCATTTGCATTAGTTAAATCCCCTACTTGCCCATTCGTCGGATGCGAAGCCATTGCCTGCGCTCCTTCTTTGTTGCGGCGCTACAGGCCCCGCTGTCGGCGTCGGCCGATGCGCTTCCGAGGTGTACGGTCGTGCCAATGGCGGTGCTGCCACCGGCACCGGCTGGCTGAACAGATCGCCTATGGCTGGCTGGACCTCTGCTTCGAGGGTGTCCCACCATCTCGCCGGCTTCTTCGCCAGCTCCAGGTGCGTTTCGAGCCAGACTGCATAAACCGTGCAATCCCACGCTTCCACTCGCTTACGAAGCGCCGTCCAGCGCGATTCTTTTCCGCTGGCGGTAGCCCGCTCCACTCGGGCCTCGCCTGCCATCTGTGCAAAGTATTCATCCGTCGATTCCTTTGAGAAGTGCATGTAGCCAGGCCCAGGCTTGGTGATTTGTAGCCGGCCATAGATCAAGTCTTTGGCCAGATTTGTACCGACCTGCCACAGGAACAGGCCACGCTTCTTCGTCTTGCCTCGCCAGTCGATGTCCACCTTTGAGACGCCATCCTTGATGTGCTTCTCTCGCCCTGAACGGCCCTTCACAGCAAAAACCTTGCGGCCCAGCGCAGTCTGCGCATGCACAAAGCTGTACACCGCCTGCGTGTGGTGGCCGCCGGTGTCGATCGCCGATGCGTAGATTCCGATTGCCTTGCCGCTCGCGTGCGGAAACTCCGTCTCGAACAGGTATTCGGCAACGTCCTGCCACACCTGGTCTTCGCTGGGGTTTCCATAAAAGACCCGATGCTCGATCTTCCATGTCTCGCAGCCGCGCCCATATCCGCGAACCGTCACCTCGATGCGGTTGTCCTGCGTGTCACATCCTGCCAGCAGCCGCAGGCATCCCATTGGTACCGTCCCGAGCTTGTACGGCTCGGCGCGCTCCTTTAGCTGCTCGGCATCGGTCTTCTCCTGTTCCAGCGCCCACACCTCGCCCAGCGTCGTATTTGTGAACGCCTTGAGCTTAGTAATGTCGCCGCCCTGGGCCTTTTCGTAGGCCTCCAGGAATTCCTCCACCAACTTCGACCAGGTCACCACTGGGCTGTACGCGGTCCAGACATGGAACGCGATATGCTCGAGCGCCGGGATCTCCTCGCCGGCCGCATTGCGGAAGATGCCTTCGGCATCGACCGTGATGCTGCCGTCTTCGTTCTGCCATCGGCCCTGGTCGGCGACTGCCAGGTACTGCGCCTGTGTGATCAAGCAACCGTTGTGTGGGCACAAGTGCCGAACGGTTTCCGGGTCGCCGTTCACCCACTTGAAGCCGTGCGCCTCATCCTTCTTCCCCCAGGCCAGCGTGTGGAACTCTCCGCACTCTGGACAAGGGATCGCGAACTTGAGGCGCACGTCCGCCGCCTGATACCTGTCGTCGATGAGCGAGAAGCCCTGCAGCTTCGGCGTCGATCCGGTAATCACCTTCGGGAACGTCGCCCCCTCCACCCGCTTCGCCGCCAGCACGTCGGGCGAGCCTTCTTTTTCGATGTCGCGATCGAACGCATCCAGTTCATCCAGGAGCGCAACGTCGACCGATATCCGCCGGTAGGCCCGGGCTGCGGTTCCGCCGCGCGTGTGCAACAAGCAGCCCAGGAATTTCTTCTGCGCGAGTGTGTTGTCCTTGTGCCTGGAAACGTGCGCCGGCATCGCCCTACGCATCACCTTCACGTCCCGCAGCATCGTGTCGAGCTCGGTCTTGACGAACTCATCGCTATCACCATCCGTCGGCTGCCACAGCGCCTGGTTGCGCCGCTTGTGTTCCGCAAAATAGCCAACAGCGGCCAGCAACATCTTCGTGTATCCCACCCGCGCCGACTTCTTGAAGTCGATGGCGCAGATGTCGTCGTTGCTGATGCACGCCAGGATCGCGCGCTGGAATGGCCAGGGCCGCCAGGCCTGCTCCACGTACGACGACTCGGCGGACAGGTAGAAGTGCTCCCGCGCCCACTCCTCGAGTGTCATTGGCGGCGGCACGCCGAACGCGCCCAAGCCCCGCGTGACAGTCTTGGCGAGTTCAGGAGAATCCCAGTTCAGGACTTCATGCATGCAGCTCATGGCATGGGCTCCTCGAACTCGACCACAGGCTCATCGTCGCCTTCGTCGTCCGGCTCACGCAGGTCATCGAGCGACATGCCGGCAACGATGTTGCGCACCAGCGCGATCTCGGCGGCAATGCTCTTGATCTCCTCGCCGGATAAGGTGGGCACGCGGCGCTTCACAGCACCAGGGATCGCTTCCAGGATGCCGGCGATCCTGCCGCCGGCTTTGGACAACACCTCTTCGATCAGCGTCACGGGCGCCAGCTCGGCGCGCGTGACGGCGTTCTGCATTTCGATCTTTTCGCGCTGGGCCTTCGCCAGGCCTGCGCGTTCGGTGGCCAGGTCAAGCTCGCCATTCGCCGCCCTGCCCGCCGCCTGTTCGCGCAAGTGAGAGCAATAGGCCTGCAGCAGCTGGTGGCCATCCATGGACTTATCGAGGATGCCTCGGCCAGCCAGGTTGCCGATCGCTTGCTGGCTAACGCCGACGAGCGCGCCGAAAGTGGCCTGGGTCATCGGCTTGGTAAGGTCGAAGGTAGACATGACAATACAACCCCCTTAGGAAGGGCTTTTGACTAGAGAAAAATCGGGGTTCGAATTACCCTTGACGGCCCCCTCTCGGGAGTACCTTGGAAAAGCTTTTGGTCAGCGCTGGGATGCCCGCGCTTCGGCCAGAGCGCGCTGGAATTCACCCTTGAAGTGCTGCTCGATAGCCAGCTTCGCCACATATTCAAAATCGAACGTCGCCTGATAGGTAACGTTGCGCACGAAGATCATCACGGCCCTGATGGCGGTGCCGCGAGCAAAATGCACACGTTGATAGATGCCGAGCGGGAGGCGATCACCCGGCCTGCCCACAAAGTAGGAAACGCCTTGCCGTGTCTTGCTGCCTCGCTCCAGTGACTCGCGGCGCTTGTCCGTCATATTGGCTTTGTAGCCAGCCTCAGGGAAGGCACGGAAGTAGGCCAGGATCTGCACGATCTGTCCACGGCTCATATTTCCGTAGTCATCCAGTTCCGCGCCCTCACCCGGCACCACGCGGTAGCCCGGTGGCAGTGCGCCGATGGCTTCCAGCGCCCGCTCGAATCGCTTCTGCCCACGTGTCCCGCCCTTGATCTGCGCTGCCATGTATTTGGCGGCAGGGGTACTGCTCTTGCTGGCAAAGTCTTTCAGCTTTACTTCGGCGGTGAGGCTGTCGCTCGTGGCCGGCCGCACGAACAGCCCCGACATGGTGAACGGTGTAGGCTTATCGAAGACGTCTCGCATCTCTCTTTCCTCGGCCTGCTTGCTCTTGACCGCCACGCGCGTCAACGCCACGCGCGTGGCAAACTTGACCTGCTTCTCTTCCACCAGCATCCCTGCGGTCAGCTGCTTTACTGCGTCGCGCACGTCAACGGTCATGTAGATCTCCGGGAAGTGCAGACGTCTGCACGGAAAAAGAAAAAGCCCGCTCAGCGGCGGGCTTTAATTGTTGCCTTCCTTCAGACGAACAGGCGCCTCCGCGAGGGAGACGCCGATTCGGCTGAAGGCTCGGGATACCCCGGCAGGCGAGTTGTAGCCTGAATGGTAGCCGGGCTACCTAAGGTTATCAAGATACTCCTTAGGTTCCTTTCCGCTTTGGCAATCAGCAGCGGCATATGTCGTCCCCGCACGCCGCGCACGAATCGGCGCAGCTGATCCGCTGGCCACTGGTGGATATGGAGCGCCTTCAACACCTGGCGCTCGTTCGCGTCGCCGAGCTGGCGCCATGCCGCCTCGACCACCCATCCGTCCAGTTCCGCACCTGTGCACGCCAGTGGGCGCTGCAACCTGCTGCCCTCGTCAGCCGGCGCCAGGGTGCCTCCTGCCGCAACTGCGCGTTGAAGAACATACTGGCGCGCCCAGGCCGCACAGCATCGCGCGCCACCGTCACGTTTTTCCGCGCCACGCACGGCGCGACGCCAATTCTCCAGCCTAGCCTCAAACTGCTCATCGCCAGGCCCACTTACCACTGACGTACCACGCGGCGTAGTGCGCGGAACCTGGTTCACCACTTCGATCGCTTCGTACGCAATCCCGTCAACTTCAATCACTTGCATTTACATTTCCTTTATTTGCTCGCTCTGTCGGAGCCCCTGAATCCTGTTGAACAGACCCTTTACATGCATTCACTGAACCCTGTTACGCTGAAACCCGCATGAATCCTTGCCTTTACAGGGTTATCAGGGTTAACAGGGTGTGATTACACGCACATATGAAAAAACTTCCAGCCTCTCTAATCTAAGAAATACACCCGCGCACGCGTGGTACCCCTGTAAACCCTGTTAACCCTGTTAACACCGCATGGATGCTAGTTTTGCGCTGTACCGGGTTTGTAAAACCCCTGTTAATAACCCTGTTCTTGCTCACTGTTAGATCTCGGCCTTGATGTCCGCCAGTCGGCGGAAGCGTTCGCAACGAGCACTCAACGACTCATCGGGAGGATCGCCCTCTTGATCCGGCACATGCAGTACGGTCAGCAGCTTCCGCTTCGCACCGATGGTCACCCACTGGCGGTCCTTCTTGAGGCGGTTCCCCATCAACTCGGCAAACTTGGTGAGCGACTGCCCTCGCAACCCGTATCGGGAGCAGTAGCGGTCGTAGGCCAGGTACAGGTCATTCGACAGACAGGAGCAATACGGTGCGTCCAGCTCGCCACCTGACCAGGCGAGATAGAACGCCTCCCAATCGGGCCGGCCAAAGCTGATGACACGCTCTTTCGCCGCGGTCATTGGCGGCCACGTATGAGGGTTGAAGTCGCCTAAGGGATACTCCAGCAGGAAGGCATAGAAGGCCTCGATCAGGCCATCCTCCAGCACGGCCTTGATTCTCCCGAGCAGCTCAGGGTCCAGATCGGTGCGCACATCGGCAACACAGAAGCGGCGGTCGTGCGGCTCCAGCGGTACAGCCTGGAACTCGTTCGACAGCATTACCGTGTTCATGTGGTTGGCCTCGTCGCGGTCATCCTTGAACTTCTGGCTGATCGGCTGTGTGCGGCCCGTGATCATGTGCTTGATCAGCCCAATGGAACTGTATTTGTCCTGGCGCGAGAGAATCTCTTCGAACAGCACGAACAGCTTTTGCGACCGCCACACGGTGTACGTGGAGTCCAGCTGGTTCTGGCCACCGGTCGCGCCGTATTCACCGTAAATGGGCTTGACGATACCCTCGAAGAAAAGGCTTTTGCCAGTACCCTGCTTCTCGCCAAAGAACAAGAGTGCTGTTTGCATCTTGGCTCCGGGGTGCTGTAGCGGGTAGGCCAGCCAGCGCAGTACCCACTGGAACAGCTCCTCCCGGTTCGGCTCGGAAAAGCACAGGCTTGCCAGCAGCTCCAGCGCCAGGCCGGCTTTCTCGTCGTCCTTCTTCGGCTTCAATGGGAAACCTTCGAACATGTTGATATGCGTCTTCAGATCGACCGTCTGCGTCGGATCAAAGACCAGGTTCTCCAGGTCGATCTCGCGTCGCATGGAATGCTCCAGCCAGCGCTCGGCCAGATTCGCGCCGCGCGACAGCGCCATGGCGTCGTAGCCGATGATCTTGCGGCGATCGTGGTCCCATACGGTTTTTGTGCCATACAACAGCGTGTATCGCTCCAGCATCATCAAGAGGGAGTCATCCCCCGCCCCCCCGGTAGTCGCTGCAACGCCGCGCACCGTAGCCGGGAGGTTACGAGGGCTGATGGACCGCCGTTGTGGGCTGTTCTCCCATTGCTTGGCGCTTTCCTTGCCGACCATGGTGACAAACGCCTTGGCCTTCATGCGCAGTTTGTTCACCGAATCCCACACTTCGGTCGTCCCCTGGATCAGCGCACAATGCGATAGCGCCCATCCCAGCGATACCAGCCCGACCTCACCCTCCGGCGCCGCATCCGCAGTTGAGGGGGGCGGGGGGAGCAGCCCTGCGTCGTCCGGCATTGCGTCAGCTCGCGCGGGCGCATCATCAAAAGAGGGGGCGGGAGAACCAATGGACCCAGCATAGTTATCAATGGCCGCTGACGGCGCTGCAGAGATGTCGGGCGACTGATTGGTACCCACTGCCGCAGGCAAGGCAGACACCGCTTGTGCGCCGCCTTCCGAGGGAGGGACAGACTTAGGCCGCTTCGCGGCAAGAAGAACGGGCGCGAGTTGCGACGCCACAACTTCAAGCGACTTGTCCGCGTGCAAGTCGTTCCAATCGGTCAGCTTGCGCCCGCCCCTATCCCCGAACGATGGGATCGCGAGCGAGGCGTTTCCGACGAGCTTTGCGGCCGCCATGCTACGCGACAGGCCGGCATTCTCAAACTTCCTCGTGTCGATTCTGCGCCCCCTGCGCACATCGCTTGCGATGTAGTCGACGCCGTTCGCGTCAACGCACCACTGCGCGGTAACCTGTACCGATTCGCCGCCGGAATTCTGGATCGTATGCTCTGCCCCATCGATCGGCACATGCACTTGCACATCGAATTCACGGGCCAAGTGCTCGGTGAAACGCTGCTCCAACAGGTAATCATCATCGACCAGGAATAGCATGTGCGCGCCAGGATGCCGGCGCCGCAGCTCCTGCGCAACGACACCGATACTGCCGGCATCGAATGCCACCGCCACGGGAAATTCTTCGCCGAGCAAGGCAGATGCCATGCGAACAGTTCGGCATGTGGCGTAGCCTTCACCCAGGCCAATAACGCCGGCGTCGCCGGCTTGACCAGCAAGGCCGCCGAGCAGGCACGCCGCACCGACCTTGTCCATACCGCTGCTGTAGCGCTTGTTCCCGGCCGGGTCAATGCGCTGCCGGCCGACCATCTGGCCTGCGCGCATCATTGGGATCAAAAGCTCACCGTTATCATTGACGCGCACGCCCTCCGGAGTGATCTTCTTACGATCCAAGTAAGCATGCGCGACGGGGTTGCGCTCGGCCTTGTTCCATTCGTCCAGCGCGCGATTGGCAGCGAGCTGCTGCTCACGGCGTTTCTCTTCCGCCGCCCGCTCCTCCTCCTCCCGCCGCTTCGCAACCAGGTCGGCGCGCTCCTCGGCGGACATCGCATCGGAGTCGCACGTTACCTGAATCGTGCCGGGATCGAGGCCGATGTAAATCCCATAGGCGCCAGTGATGACCTCACGGCCAGTTTTCAACGTGGTACGGCGCAGCACATACCACGCCTTCTTCTTTGGTCCGAAGCGGTAAATCCTGCCATCGATCTTCGGATGGTCCGAAGGCAACGGCGGCATATCCGCCAACTGCATTTGGAGGACTACGCGTCCAACGTCATCAATCAAGACTTGGCTCCCGCGAAGCTCGTAGGGCCTTTGTACGGCACTTCTTTACCCGCCACGACGGAAGGCGAAGCACGGAAGTCAAACGCACCTGGTCGGAACACCATCGCGCTGCGCGCGCGCAGTGGCTTGAAGCCGTTGCCGATACGTGGTTCCGGCAACTTGCCGACCCAAGTTTCCGTCGGCTTGGCAACACCTAAGTAGGCCCGCCCTTCATCGGTCAATTGCACGTCGGCGCCATTCTTTTCAATCAACCCGTAAAAGACCAACTGCTCAATAACGAGCACGTCAAAGGCGGTGCGTGTAATGGACTTGCCGGCGACCCGATACAACGTATCGATGGCCGCACGGCCGCCGAGGGAGTGTAGCGAAGACAGCGCATTCGCTGGGCGGCTACCACGACGAGGCAGATCATGCTTAGCCATTACGCTGCCTCCCTTGCAGTTGCGACCGGGTTCGGAATCGGGCAATGCATCAGGAACATCAGCGTCATCAGTTCGCGAATCGTAGTGTGCATGCGATTCTCCAGAATCTGGAGGGTCGCACGCTCACGCGCGTCGATCTTTCCGTCCTTCTTCGCTTCCGTGTACTCACGCGACAATGCGCCCAGTTCTTCATAGAGTTCATGAAACTTGTCGTGCAGCTCTACTTCCGACAAATCACCAGGCTCCGGGAGCGCATAGAAAACACCGCCACTTGCGTGTGCCACTGCTTGCGCAAAGTGTTTGGTGCCCGCGTAGTCTTGGATCAGCAGCGCGGTGTCGACACGCATGCCACTGCCCTTCACTTCATATACGCGCTGCTCAAGGGCCGATTTGCTCATGCCTAAAGTTGCAGCAGTCCCGTTCCAGCCGTGGACCTTGATCATTTCTTGGTATGCAGCTAACAACTCCACAGTATCGTCCTTTAGTTCTTGGGTTTTAGATAACAAAATTCTTCTCTAACATTCCGATATGCCGACCTACCTACCCATCCATATCGCTGAATTTCCCGACGACCGAATGTTGTGGCACGGTGTCAAAGATTTGGGTCGGCGACGGCGGCTGCCTCCCGCCATGCCCAGGATTACTGCGGATGTGAGCCTCCTGAACCGTTGGCACTGGGAAAAGATCTGGCCGCTCCAGGCGGACCTTTGGTGGAATTCCTCGACTCTTCCAGTTCTGGACTCGTTGCACCCCACCTTGATTGGGATACCCCAGTAGGCGAGCAACTTTTGCTGGTCCGCCCAACTCGTCAATTAGCTTGCAGTCGTCTTTGCACATGTCGTTTGTTGGAGGTTATGAACGACCATGATTAAACACCATGTTTAATTGCGAGTCAACACCGTGTGTAACACAATTTGTTTAGTTGGCCTCAAAATCTTAAACATGCATCCACAAATGACCCGCCTATACGCCGCCGCCAAAACCCTGCGTGGCATTAACACTCAAACTGAGCTCGCAAGGGCGTTGAATCTCTCCTCCCAAACGGTAAACAATTGGGAAGCACGCGGCATTTCAAAACCCGGAATGCTTGCCGCGCAAGCCACGATTGGCTGTTCTGCTACCTGGTTGGATTCTGGGGAAGGAGAGATGATTCTGTCGGCACCGGAATTACCTCCTGGTGTAATGCAGGTTGTGGCGGCCGGGCCAGACGATCCTTACACGTATGGAATTCCTCGCGTGCACCTGCGGTTGCAAGCGGGGATTATGGGGATTCAAACCGAACCCGATCAGCGAGGCCACGGAATTCTGCGCATAGATCGAAGCTGGGCAGATCGCCAAAATCTTGACCCGAAACGCCTCGTTGCAATTCAAGTCAAAGGTGAGAGCATGGAGCCGGCCTTGTACGAAGGCGATATCGTCGTCATCAATCTTGCTGACACTCGCCCAGTTGACGGAAGCGTATACGCTGTCAACTATGAGGGCGAGGCAGTGATTAAGCGCCTGAGCAGGGACGTAGGTGAGTGGTGGCTGACTTCAGACAATACCGATCAACGGCGCTTCCATCGCAAACTCTGCCGCAATGGGGAATGCATTATCGTCGGAAAGGTTGTCAGGAAAGAAAGTACGCACATCTGAATTAAACAAAATGTTTGACTGAATTTTAAACATGGTGTTTAATCGCTCCGTCTTGTTTAACGACGGAGCGATAGATGCATCAATTCCGAAATTCCCCTGCGGCTGCAGTTGCTGCAATCTTGCAGGAGGCGTTCGCCTCCACATCCCAAAAAGCAGTACGGAGCCAAGAATACCGCTCCGGCGCTCACGCACGCCTGCTGCAGCTCACAATTGGAAAACCATTCGCCTGTCCGTTTGCGGAAGGCTCGCCGCAAGCTGATGCGTTCTTCGCTGGCGCAGATCAGGGAACTCAACTGTTCCACGCAAACAGGTTGCAGCGAGTGTTTCCGCCCTCTCCGGTTCCGCTCGCGGGCCTCAAGGGCCACGCGTACATTGCTGCCCGAAACTTGAATAAAAAAGTTGAACGTGTGCAGACGTCTGCACATATCAACGATCAAGAGGCGACTCAATGAGCGCCGCCGCCGACATCCAGGAAACGACTTCCCACGGTAGCCTGTCCGAGCAGGCTGCAGCAGTCGTAGCAAGCCTGAACCGTCTCAACACTGCTGCTGCGAATGCCGCCGAACTGCTCCACCTGGCGGGCGTTGCCGGTATGCGCGGTGATACCGCCGACGACCTTAGTACCGCGCTTGCGATGCACGGGCATTTGGTCCACCAGTTCAATGTGACCGTTCGCACAAGCGCAGGCGCTGCATCCTATTGCACCCGCTCTTTAAATGCAGCGGTCGCAGCCGAAGCAGCCTTAGACGACCACGGCGACACACCGTGCGGCATTACCGTTACACCCGCGCATCCTGACGACCTGGCACTCGCAGCTGCACATCGCGCATTGCGCGTTGCAGGGCCGCTAGAGGCGGCGCTCAAAGACCCGTCGATCGGCTGCGCGCTCCGCTCGTATGCACGTAAGCACCCTGTGCGCCGCACGCCCCCCATCGATTTCAAATCCCTCGCAGCAAACGACCGCGATTAACTGAAAGACCTACGTCATGAAAAAACTCGTTGTACTTGCACCGCCTGTGGTGCCTATGCCGGCTGACCGCGTGATCGTGGTCGACGAACTGGTTATCGAAGGCCACCAGGAGGTCGATACTTGGAATATCAGGATCTCCCCTACCAATCGTAAGCGCTTCTACGAAGAAGCACTGCAACAAATGGCGGAGAACGTGGCCGAGTACGGCATTCTGCAGCACCTGCTGTTGCGCCCAGTGAAGCCTACTAGCGACCAGCCACAACAATTTGAGATCGTCGCCGGCGAACGCCGCTTCCGCGCTGCGGTCATGGCCGGACTCCAACGCGTACCTGCGCGCATCAAGTTCCTGACAGACGAACAGGCTGCTGTCATCCAGCTTCTGGAAAATATCCAGCGCGAAGACCCGCATCCGCTCGAAGAGGCTGAGGGGTATCAAGGCTTGATGCACAACCATGGCTATACGATCGAGCAATTGGTCGAACACACCAAAAAAAGCCGAACCTACGTCTATAACCGCCTCAAGCTGTGCCGTCTCTCGCTCACATTACGCGACATGTTCCTGGACGGGAAGTTCGAAGAATCAGTGGCCGAGCTGCTTGCGCGCCTGCCTACGCCAGCGATGCAGGCCAAGGCTGCAAAAGAAGTTTCCGAGCCAGACTACTATGGTAGAAAAATGTCCGTTCGCGAGGTCCGCGATCACCTTCGTTCGAAGTACACGATCGAACTCAAAGGCGCAGTGTTCTCCATCAAAGACGCGAATCTGGTTAACAGCGCAGGTTCCTGCGCAGATTGTCCAAAACGCTCGGGCAATCAGCCAGACTTCGATGGTGGGGACAAAAATGCAAACGTCTGCACCGACCCAACTTGTTTCCGTGAAAAGGAAGCTGCACACGCAGCCAACGCCCGCAAAAAGGCAGAGGACACAGGCAAGACTGTTGTCACCGGCGATGCTGCCAAGAAGATTAAGACCAGTTCATGGAATGACTCGCTGAGCGGCGGCTATAGCGCTCTAGACGCAAAGTTTTATGTAGGTGGGAAGGAGACTACCTATCGCAAGCTGCTCGGAAAGAACCTGCCCGAGACCGTTTTGATCGAAGACCCGCACAAGCCAGGAAAGCTGATCGAAGCGGCGAAGACGAAAGACTTGGAGGAGCACGTCCAAGAGTCTGAGGCTGCGGGCAAAACGCCGGCCGCTGAGGCAGCAAAAGCAAAGGCCAAGGAGAAGCAGCAAGAGCGCGAAGCAGGGATCGAGCGCCAATACCGCCGAGACTTATTTACGGCCCTTCGCACTCACGCCCTAACGCATGGGTCTCCCGCATACGATGAGCATGAAATTGCCGTATTGTTGTTCAGCGCGTGCCCAAATGAAGCCGATGGCTTCATCCGAAAAACCTATTCCTGGACCGGAAGCGAGTTCGAAAGCGGCTACTTCAACAAAAAGTGGGTAAACGGGTCCGACAGAATCAAGGCGGCCATACGCCAGATGCCTGCAGCGGATGTGCGTCAGCTGATCATTGACTTGGCGCTTGCCCGTGACCTGATCGTCAACACTTACACAGGCAATGGTGAAAAGCCGGCGCGCATGCTCAAAGCGGCCGAGGACGCAGGCATCGATGCGCCAGCAATCCGTGCTGCCATAGTCAAGGCATCCAAGGAGAAGGAAGCTGCCAAGGACAAGAAAAAAACGAAGGCCAAGAAAGTGCCATGCGCGAGTCAGGCCGACTTGCTTTCCACTCCAGCGAAGACAAAATCAGCGGCGAAAAAAGCAGCTGCAAAGCCTGCCATCAAGGACACGCCGGCAGTTCCAGCATCAGATGCAGTGACGACGAGCACCCCGGAAGCGGCACCGGAGCCCAAGGCTGATTTGGCAGCGATCGAGACGCCCGCAAGTGCAACGGAGGCGACTACGCCAACCTCGCGAAAAACGATAACACTGAAGTCGAAGGCGGACAGCCCGAGACACGAATCCGCAGGCCCGTTGATCAAGGTCAAAAAGGACCGCGCCGCACAGGCAGCTGCCGCACTGACTCCTGCTGAAGCCTGGCCATTCCCAACTACATCGATCGGAAAATAATCATGGATCGAAACATCATTGCCATTGGCCACGTCTACGCCGACCAGGAGGCAGCAATTGCTGTTGCCTGTTATTCCGCTGCAGCGGAACGCGACCTGTCAAACATGCAGGCTGACTCATGCGAGGACGGCAGCCTCGCGTGCCCCACCTGCCCTTTCAAAGACCAGGTCAACCGGATCGAATGCAACCTGAACGAAAACACGAAATGAGTATGAATATGAACCGACTTTATGTGGACCTGCCTGAAGTGGCTAACCTGTTGTCGCTCTCAACAGCGACCATCCAAAAGCTGGTCCGTCAGAGCGAGTTTCCACCTCCGCGCAAGTTGTCCGCGCAGCGTGTCGGCTGGCTGGTTCGCGAGGTACAGGCTTGGGCTGAAGAGCGGCCGGTATCCGATCTGCCGCCGCCGCCCAACACCGGTAGCCGTAAGGCAAAGTAGATAATGAGCGCCCTGTCAGACGCATCTGGCGCCGCAAGATTCCCCAAAGCGGCAATGCATGATTTTACAAAGTAGCCGTTCAGCGTGATTGCTCAGCGGCGTCGTGAGACGTACGCTGGAGCTGACGGTCAGGCCTTATCAGTTTTCGCAACCGCCATTGTCGAGAGAAGTTCATTCAACTGAGTAACCAGCGTTTTCAGATTTTCATTCTGAGTTAAGCCAGGCGCACCACCTTTAGGATTTAGAGCAATCTCGTGAATTGCGGCTTGGATTCCCTCAGTTAATGCCTTTGCTGCATCAATGCGTGCCTGAGTGGCCCGTCCCTCCACGACTTGGGGTAACGAATCCAATATATTTGCCGTCGATGACATGATCTGGCGTTGCCATCCATCGACGGCTGCATTTATGTTCTTGAGGATTGCGTCTGCCTGTTGAGCATCGTGTTTTGCTGACGCCGCAAACCATATCGAAAGAAGAAGGCTCCCCATCGGGAGAATCCAGTCCTTCAGGAAGCTGACGAAGTCGGTAGAGTTCAAAAAAATGCTCCTGGGCGTTGAAGATTCTACAAAGACGGCCGTTCAATGTTTCAAGTCAGCGGCGCCATCAGGCGTCCGCTGGATTAATGGTTGGGCCTTTACGAGATTTTCCTCAGCGTATGGAGCGCAAATACGTGGCTGGTTTGCTTCTTTCCATCGAACCAAACGCAATTGGCACTTTGCTTTCCACTTTCGTCCACCGAGTAATCGCCAATGTCTTCAATTGTCATTTCAGGGCCGCCACTCTTCAATTGAACAATATCGCCAGCAGAAAACTCAGACATACTCTATCCTTTCAGTTGAGTTGCAGTGAGTGCAATTTGCGCACACCGATGGGCAAAAGCGCCCTAAGCGGACTCTAACCTATCTGAAGCCCAATGTCAGGTCCAGGCGGAGCTACTTCATCCACGTGGTTCAGATGCCCGCGAGTTTTTCCAGATGAGGATCAAGGCGCGAGAGCCACTCGCGTTTTTCCTTGTCGTAAGTATGCCGGTTGTATACGCCGGTTATGCCTTGCTTCATGTGACCTAGAATCGCCTCCCCCACTTCGTCCGGGCAGCCGAGGGCAGCTAACTGAGTCCGCGAGCTGCGCCGTAAATCATGGGGCGCCCAGCGGTCCACTGGCAATCTCGGACGCTCGTAGGCCGGTCGCGTCTGCGAGTAGGGCATGTGTAGCCACACCTGCGACGCGACGTTCTTTTGCTCGACGTGTCCCGAGGCGCAATGCTTGGATGGAAACAGGTATCCTCCACCAGCGATCTCAAGCCGGCGCCGGACGATGCGTTCCGCCCTACCGACCAGAGGCACCCTGAAGTCCGTCGCGTGTTCCCGCCAACTGTTCTTAGTTTTATCCTTCGGAACAGTCCACCACAAACCATCCGCCTCCTCCGTAATCTCGCCAGAATGCATGGCCATGATCTCCGAGCCACGGGCACAGGTCCAAAGGTACAGAGTAAGCACGTCTTCAACCAGGCGAGAGAAATTGGGAAGCCATGGAATGATAATGGTCAGCTCGGACTCGCTTAGAACTCGCTTCACGACACCGGCCGGCGTCCCTTGGATCATTCGTCCCTTACTGCGTAATTTGCCTCGCATGATCAAGCGCCACCAATTCGGCACGGATTCGGGCAGCCGGCCAGAATCGAGTGCATAGTCCCACGCAGCTCCGATCTCCGCCCGCAACTTTGCGGCTTGGACCGGAATATGTCCGAATGATTCGATCAAATCGAACGCCACCGACCGCGTGACGTCTGCCGCTCGCATGCGCCCGGTCTCGCCCAGCATGGTCTCGAACATGCGTCGAACCTCAGCCGCACCTTTCTCGCCGCGGTTCTTGTCAATGTACTTAACCAGGTAGTTGTCACAAACGTCCGCCACAGTGACCACCTCCATTGCCACGCGCTCGCGCTCGGCCGCCGCAGCCGCACGCTTCTCGCCACGTTCGGCGCGCTTTGCCGCGCTGGGATCGGCGCCGTCGGCACGCGCCAGGCGTAGTTTTTCCCAGGCCACTGTCGCAGCTGCGAACGAAACAGTCGGCCATTCGCCGATCTTAGTCTGCTTCATCTTACCGTCGATGGGGCTTTTATAACGATAGATCCAGGATCTCTTGGTGGCCGTCACTTCAAAACGCAGTCCTGGGCACTCGGAAATGGTAAAGTGTTGGCCTGCTGGCAAAAGTTTGGCGGCGCGCGCATCAAATGGCATGGTTACCCTTGCGGTGTAGGTTTGGCGTAGCTTTTCATCACTCCGATGAAACAAGCCAGAATTTTAGCGTAACTTCAATTTTCCAACGGAAAAAAGTTACGCTAAAAATGCAAGTGGCCGCATGGGCATGTATGCGCATACAGTAAAAGCGGAATCGGCGATTTAGCCGAATTCTTTATAAATTTCAGATACTTACTTGTGAACACCCTGTCAAAACAAGAGGTTGCAGCAGCCTCAGACCCCAAGGTTACCCCAATGATGCAGCAGTACCTGCGCATCAAGGCCGATTACCCGAACATGCTGGTGTTCTACCGCATGGGCGACTTTTACGAGCTGTTCTTTGACGATGCCGAGAAGGCCTCGCGCGTGCTGGGCATTACGCTGACGGCGCGCGGCAGCCAGAACGGCGTGCCGATCAAGATGGCGGGCGTGCCCTTCCATTCCCTGGATGGCTACCTGGCCAAGCTGGTCAAGGTCGGTGAATCCTGCGCGATTGCCGAGCAGATCGGCGACCCGGCCTTGGCCAAGGGTCCGGTCGAACGCAAGGTAGTGCGTGTGGTTACCCCCGGCACCCTGACCGATTCGGACCTGCTGCCGGAAAAATCGGAGCGCCCGCTGCTGTCGATGACCATGATCAGCAACCGCAAGGTGGTCACCTGCGGCCTGGCCTGGCTGTCGCTGGCATCCGGCGCACTGCGCCTGATGGAGTTCTCCGGCGACCAGCGCAGCGTCAACACGCGCCTGGGCCAGGAGCTGGAGCGCATTGCGCCGGCTGAAATCCTGCGCGGCGACGATGCCGACATGTTCGACGACATCTCGATCTGCCATGTTAACAACGTGCCGGCCTGGCACTTCGACGTGGTGCACGGCCACAAGGCCCTGCTCGACCAACTGGCTGTGGCCACCCTGACCGGCTTCGGCGCGGAAGGCCTGGGCGCGGCGTTCGGCGCGGCCGGCGCCCTGCTGCGCTATGCGCAATCGACCCAGGGCCGCGGCCTGCAGCACGTCAAGAGCCTGGCCTGCGAAACGGAAAACGAATACATCGGGCTGGACGCGGCAACGCGCCGCAACCTGGAACTGACGGAAACCATCCGCGGCCAAGAATCCCCTACCCTGTTCTCGCTGCTGGACCACTGCCGCACCGCGATGGGCTCGCGCCTGCTGCGCCACTGGCTGCACCATGCCAGGCGCGACCAGTCGGTGGCCCGCGCCCGCCACGACGCCATCGCCGCCCTGATGCAGCACGACACCACCGGCTCGCTGGCCTACCACCTGGCGCAAGTGCCGGATATCGAACGCATCACCACCCGCGTGGCCCTGCTGTCGGCGCGCCCGCGCGACCTGTCGGCGCTGCGCGACGGCTTGCAGCAGCTGCCCAAACTGCAGCACGCCATGCTGCGCGCGCTGGGCCACGACAACGCGGAAGGCCTGCTGGCCAAGCTGCACTTCGGCCTGAACGAACCGAAGGAATGCGTCGACCTGCTGGTGCGCGCCATCATGCCGGAGCCGGCCACCATGGTGCGCGACGGCGGCGTGATTGCCCGCGGCTACGATGCGGAGCTGGATGAACTGCGCGGCCTGTCCGAAAACGCCGGCCAGTTCCTGGTCGACCTGGAGACGCGCGAACGCGAGCGCACCGGCATCGCCAACCTGCGCGTGGAATACAACCGCGTGCACGGCTTCTACATCGAAGTCACCAACGGCCAGGCCGACAAGGTGCCGGAAGACTACCGCCGCCGCCAGACCCTGAAGAACTGCGAACGCTACATCACGCCGGAACTGAAAGCCTTCGAAGACAAGGCCTTGTCGGCGCAGGACCGCGCCCTGGCGCGCGAGAAAATGCTGTACGACGAGCTGCTCGGCGCGCTGGCGCCTTTCATCGGCCCGTTGCAGTCCATCGCCCAGGCCCTGGCCCAGGTCGACACCCTGTGCGCGCTGGCCGAACACGCGCTGCGCAACAACTGGTGCGCGCCGAACCTGGTGCCCGAGCCATGCATCAATATCGTCGAAGGCCGCCACCCGGTGGTGGAAAACCAGATCGAGCGCTTCATCGCCAACGACTGCAAGTTCATGGCCGACCGCCGCCTGCTGCTGATCACCGGCCCGAACATGGGCGGTAAGTCGACCTTCATGCGCCAGGTCGCCCTGATTACCCTGCTGGCCTACGTGGGCAGCTATGTGCCGGCCGCCAGCGCCACCATCGGTCCGATCGACCGCGTGTTCACCCGTATTGGCGCCACCGACGACCTGGCCGGCGGCCGTTCCACCTTCATGGTGGAAATGACGGAAGCAGCCACCATCCTGAACGGCGCCACCGAGCATTCGCTGGTGCTGATGGACGAAATCGGCCGCGGCACCTCGACCTTCGACGGCCTGGCGCTGGCGTGGGCCATTGCGCGCCACCTGATCGAAACCAGCCGCAGCTTCACCCTGTTCGCCACCCACTACTTCGAACTGACCCAGTTGCCGGAAGCGCATCCGACCGCCGCCAACGTGCACCTGTCGGCGGTGGAGCACAAGGATTCCATCGTGTTCCTGCACGCTGTGCAGAACGGCCCGGCCTCGCAAAGCTACGGCTTGCAGGTGGCGCAGCTGGCAGGCGTGCCGCAGCCGGTGATCAAGGCCGCGCGCAAGCACCTGGCGCGGCTGGAAGCACAAGCGCTCGATGCGACGCCGCAGCTCGACCTGTTCGCAGCGCCGGTGGCCGACGCCAACGACGACGAAGCGCCAGCGGCCTCCCCCGCCGCCGATCCGCGCGCCGAAGAATTGCTGGCGGCACTGGACGACATCGACCCGGACGCCATGACCCCGCGCGAAGCGCTGGACCGCCTGTACCAGCTCAAGCGCCTGGCGCAGGCATGAAGCGGCGGCACGCCTTAAGCAGGCTGGCGGCTGCGGCCGCGCTGGCCGCCGTCGTGCTTGCCGCGCCTGGCGCCTTTGCACGCGGCGACAAGGCCGCCCCGCGCAAGGGCGAGTTCTCGTTCGCCCTGCTCGGCCACAACTTCCCCAAGGGTGAAGGCGACGCCGAATTCCGCCGCATGCTGGCCGAGGCAAGCCGCAACGAACCCGCATTCCTGGTAGCCACCGGCCTCAAGTCGGCCAGCGAGCCCTGTTCCGACAGCCTGTACCAGGAACGCCGCGACCTGATGAACAGCGCCGAGCGCCCGCTGGTGCTGCTGCCGGCCGGCAGCGACTGGACCGAGTGCCGCAACTCGAATGGCAAGTCGAACGCAGTCGAACGCCTCAACCGCATTCGCGAATTGTTCTTCCGCGAGCCGGACGCACTCGGCAAGGGCAAGCTGCCGCTGAACCGCCAGTCTGGCATCGCCAAGTTCCGCGACTATGCCGAGAACACTTACTGGGAATACGAGAACGTCCTGTTCGTCACGCTCAACGTGCCGGCCAGGAACAACCACTACCTGGCCGAAGCAGGCCGCAACAGCGAGTATGAAGACCGCATGGTTGCCAATCGCGGCTGGCTGCACCGCGCCTTCCTGCACGCCAAGCGCAAGAACATCGCCGGCATTGTGCTGGTGATGGATGGCGACATCGGCGCCCATGTGGAACAAGGCTTCTTTGAACGCCTGGCGCAGAAGCGGGACGGCTTTACCGAGATCCGCCGCATCGTGCGTTCGCAGGCCGACAAGTACCCTGGCCAGCTGCTGCTGGTGGACAACCGCAAGCAAGGCAAGGCCGCGCCGGCCATCGAATGGAACAAGAATGTCGGCCACCTGGCGCTGGGTGCGGAATGGACGGCGCTGCGCGTGATACCCGGCAGCGCCTCACTCTTCGCCCTGGGAAGCGAATAATGAAAAAAGCCCCGCAGTGCGGGGCTTGAGATCTTAGTGGATCGGGTGGCTGCGGAACTGGTCGCCGTCTTCGCCTTCATCATCTTCGTCATGATGATGGTGGCCATGCGGGCCGTGCACGTGCTCGTGGGCGATTTCTTCTTCGGTGGCGGCGCGCACGTCGATCACCTTCAGTTCGAAGCGCAGGGCCATGCCGGCCAGCGGGTGGTTGCCATCCAGGACTACCTTGTCTTCAGCGATTTCGGTGACGGTGAAGATCATCGCGTCGTCGTCTTCGCCGCCTTCAGGCAGGCCTTCGAACTGCATGCCGATTTCCAGCGGTTCCGGCAGGCGCGCACGCTCTTCCACTTTCAGCAGGTTCGGGTCGTAATCGCCAAAGGCGTCTTCCGGTTCAATCTGGATCGTGGTGGCGTAGCCGTTTTCCTTGCCGTCCAGTTCTTCTTCGATTTTCGGCAGGGTGTTCTCGTAGCCACCGTGCAGGTAGACCATAGGCTGGCGACCGTCTTCGATCAGATTGTTCTGTGCGTCGGACAGTTTGTACTCCACCGTCACAACGGTATTCTTGGCGATCTTCATTGAGCTTCCTTTCATATCTAAGCTGGAAGGATTATACCGCTTGCTATAATCGGCCCCATGAAAAAACTGACACTCCTGGGCGACATCACGCCCGAACAATTCCTGCGCGATTACTGGCACAAGAAGCCGCTGCTGATCCGCCAAGCAATTCCGGGCTTCAAGCCCCTGCTGCCTTTCGACAAGCTGGCCGAACTGGCCACCAAGGACTACGTGGAAAGCCGCCTGGTCACCAAGAAAGACGGTAGCTGGGACATGCAGCACGGCCCGCTGAAAGAACTGCCTTCGCGCAAAGAACGCGAATGGACCATGCTGGTACAAGGCGTCAACCTGCAGGACGACGCGGCGGATGCGGTGCTGCGCCAGTTCCGTTTCCTGCCCGATGCGCGCCTGGACGACCTGATGGTGAGCTTCGCCACCGATGGCGGCGGCGTCGGCCCCCACTTCGACTCTTATGACGTCTTTCTGCTGCAAGCCGAAGGCCAGCGCCGCTGGAAGATCAGTGCCCAGAAAGACCTCACCCTGATCGACGGCCTGCCGCTGAAGATCCTGAAGAAATTCAAGGCCACCGAGGAATTCGTGCTGGAACCGGGCGACATGCTTTACCTGCCGCCGCACTATGCCCATGATGGCGAGGCCATCGGCGATTGCCAGACTTATTCGATTGGTTTCCGTTCGCCGTCCTACCAGGAACTGGGCGAGGCCTTCCTGCAATTCATGGCCGACTCCATCGACCTGCCGGGCCGTTATGCCGATCCGGACCTGGAGCCGACCAGCAAGCCCGCTGAAATCCCGAAAGCCATGCTGGGCAAACTGGCCGACGAACTGAACAAAGTCAGCTTCACGGAGGACGATTTCGCCATTTTCCTTGGCGAATACCTGTCCGAGCCGAAACACAACGTCTTCTTCCAGCCCGTGGAAAAGCCGCTAACTGCCGGCAAATTCCAGCAAGCTGCCGAGAAAAAAGGCGTTTCCCTCTCGCGCAAGACGCAAATGCTGTATCGCGGCAAGAACGTCTTCATCAACGGCGAATCCTTCGCGATGAACAAGGCCGATAAGGCCACGCTGGAAACCCTGGCCAACACCCGCGGCCTGGATGGAACAGCTGTAGCGGGCGCCTCCGAAGACGTGCTCGAAGCGCTGTTCGCCTGGTACACCGACGGCTGGCTGGAACTGAACAAATAATCGGAGATCGCATGGAGAAGCAGCTTTTTGACAGCCGTACCCAATTCCAGGCACTGCTACTGGACTGCATCTCCCAGGCCCGCCTGACGCTGCAGATGTTCGACCCGGACTACGCCTGGTGGCAGCTGGGGCATTCCAAGACCGATGCCCTGCTGCGCCACTTCCTGCAGCACAAGGGACGCATCCAGCTGGTCGCCCACAGCAATGCCCACCTGGAGCGCAACGAACCGCGCTTCCTGAAGCTGCTGGAAGACTATAGCCACCAGATCGAATGCCGCCTGACCAGCCGCAGCATCAGCACCCTGACCGACTCGTTCTGTGTGGCCGATGGCGTGCACATCGTGCGCCGATTCCATGCCGACCACTTCCGCGGCGAAGCAGATTTCGATGCCCCTTCGTCAACCCAAACCAGTTTGGAGCGTTATGAGGCTATCTGGGCTGAAACCCAGCCGGGCCTGAGACCAGGAACGACTGGATTGTGAGCCGGAAAAATGTAAAATGCTGCGGTTCGAGGTATGACGGTAATCGCTGCAGTTGCCAGCAGATCGGCGCGGGAAAAAAATATTGCGTTTTCGCAAAATAGTTGTGTAAACCGCCCGAATTGCTATTGCGACGCAGCAGAAAACGCTATAATATCCGGTGTGTTTCCGTGTCTGGTCGACCTTTTTCTGAAGGTTGGAAGGGCCGACGAAACGCCGTACGAGCGATAATTACCGGTAATTATTCATC
>Ga0209050_1000498_pt1 | contig 66909 bp, 63 predicted proteins | sample Araplavi_mTSA_r2_FD_184276 | JGI IMG/M metagenome (GOLD analysis project Ga0209050, IMG submission 184276) | Arabidopsis root microbial communities from North Carolina, USA - plate scrape MF_Cvi_mTSA_r2 (SPAdes) (version 2) | ecosystem: Host-associated > Plants > Roots > Endosphere | place: USA... | reverse complement strand
GCTTCCCCTCTCTGCCTCCTTCACCTAAACCAAAACCCACTGTCAGCGATGTCTCCGAACACCTGTCAGCGATGTCTCCGGTCTATACACGGAGATCGCGTTCCACCGTCATTTCGCGACAGAAGTGCGCGTTTCGCGCAGCCTGTTCTCATCGGCGTATCGCGGATGACGGCCGCCCCCGCGCCGGTTAAAATCACCCGGCATGCAACTCTGCCCGGCCTGCGCCGCCCAAATCAAAAAAGATCTCGAGGATCCGCCCCACGCCGATCTCACCGTGGAAGAGGAGAACCTGATGGCGGATCACTTCGTGGAAACCATCTATCGCTGCACCCGCTGCCAGAACACCCTCGTCCACAGCGACAACCCCGACAGCGGCCCGCAGTACTGGATGCCGATCCGCATGCTGTAGCGGCGCCGTAGGCGCTTCTCGCGAAGCGATAGTGGAACGGCCTCTCCGAGGACGTCGTCGTAAAATGCCGCGGCGCGTAGCGGCGCCACTCTTTTTGTTCGAGGCTCGCTACGCTCGCGTTGGTTTTCACAAACGCGCTCGGAGATCGCGTTCCACTGTCGCGGTGCGACAAATTTGGGTGCCCCCTTTACGAGCGTTCGAGCCTTGGTACAGTGCGCGGCGCTGGCGGGTCGCGACCCATGGTGCGGCCGGCTGGGAATGCTTTGCCCCACGTATGTCGTCCACTGCTGAAGCTGCTGCCGCCCCCGCTGTCAAAGAAGCACCGCCGCCTCGTTCCGCGACTCCAGCCTGGAAGGTTTCGGGTACGATTCCGCCGAAGAAAGTCGGCGCGTTTTATCAGCTCGGGCTGGGGCTCAATGCAGTGGCCATGGTCATTCTGCCGCTGCTTTATCTCGGGCTCATCGGATTGGTCGCGTGGGGCACCTATCTTTACGCCACGGGCTATTTTGGTTTCGGGAAGGACATCAAGGGAACGGGTGCGCTGCTCGTGTATTGCGGGCCGCTCGCGGTCGGGGCGCTGACCGTACTTTTCATGTTCAAGCCGCTCTTTGCCCGCCGGCCGGAGACGCGGCCGCTGCCGGAATTGTCGCGCGAGAAAGAGCCGCAGTTATTTGCCTTCATCGACGAAATCTGCGCGCTGGTCCACGCGCCCCGTCCGCGCCGGGTGGTCGTGGATATGCAGGTGAACGCCTCGGCGAGTTTCACCCACGGGTTCACCAGCCTGTTCTCGCGCAATCTCACCCTGACCCTCGGCCTGCCGCTGGTCGCGGGGCTGAGCGCGCGGAATTTCGGCGGTGTGCTCGCGCACGAATTCGGTCACTTCGCCCAGGGCGCGGGCATGGGGCTCACCTACATCATTCGTTCGCTTAATCTGTGGTTTGCCCGGTTGGTCTATGAGCGCGATGCGTGGGACGAAGGGCTGCGCAATGCCGCGGGGTCCATCGATCTCCGGGTCGGCGTTTTTCTCCACCTCGCGCGGTTCATGATCTGGCTCACGCGGAAGGTGCTCTGGGTCTTCATGTACGTGGGCAATGGGCTGAGCTGTTTCATGCTGCGGCAGATGGAATTCGATGCCGACTACTATGAAGCTCACACCGCGGGCAGCACCGCCTATGGTACGACCTCGGCACAGCTGCGGCTGCTCAATGTCGGCTGGCAGCGGGCGGTGCAGCAGCAGCGGGAGAGCTTCCAGGCCGGGCGCCTGGTGGACGACTTGCCGGGGCTCGCTTCGCAGGAGGTGGGGCGTATTTCGGTGGACCTGAAAACCAAGATCGACCAGGACGTGGCGGCGGCGAAGACCGGGTGGTTCGATACCCACCCGAGCGATGCCGATCGTGTGCGGGCGGCCACCGCTTTGCAGGCGGCGGGCGTGCTGGCGAGCGAGGCGCCGGCCACGGCGTTGTTTGCGGATTTCACCGCGCTGTCGCGGACCTGCACGAGCGACTACTACCGGGTCGATTGCGAGATCGATCTGCGGAAGATCGAGATCCTCCCTCTGGCCGAAGCCAGCGCCGCTGCAGAGGGCGAAGAACGCCGCCGGGGTTTGCTCGAGGCGTTTTTCGGTCCGCTGCTCACGATCCGGTCGCTGGTTTTCCTGCGGCAGGATGAAATCGGACGGCCCGCCACAGTGGACGCCGCCGAACGAAGCAAACTCACACAAGCCAGCAAGCCGACGGCCGAGGCCCTCATGGCCGCCGACGAAGCCGATCTGAATCTGGCGCGAGCCCGGGCGTTGCTCGATGCGGGTTACCGGATCAAGGCCCCGGAATTCGGGGCGCCCGATAGCAATCCCGCGACCCTCGATACCGCCGTGCAGCAGGCCGGCGGGCGCATGGCCCACGCGAGCCGCGAATTGACCCCGGCCATTCAAGCCGTGCGCAGCGCGCTCGGAGCGGCCTTGCGGCCCGGCGACGGAAGCGCGCCGTTGGTCCTGGTCCTGGGTTCGATGGAAACCGTCACCGATCGTTTGATCACACTGCGGCGCCGCATGGCCGGCCTGCAGATCGTGCTGCAGCAGGAAGGGCAGGTGCCGAGTGAAGGCAAATGGGTCGCGCTGACCAATCGCCTCGCCGAGGAAATCGACGACGATGTGCGGCGGATCATACGCGCTTTCGGCAGCCAGCAGTATCCCTTTGAACACGCACGCGGGGTGGTGCCGCTATCCGAGTACCTTGTCGAAGGCGTCCGCCATCAGGATCACCGCATCGCGGCACTACTCCGCGGGCAGGCCCTGATGGAGCGCCTTTACCCGCTCTACCACCGCATCATTTCCCTGCTGGTGGAGAAGGCAGCTCCAGCCCTCGGGCTGGAGCCGGTTTCTCAGACCCGGAAGGAATAGCATCTTTTCCCTCGACCCGAGGGGCAGTCGAGACGAGGGGTGTCGGCTCGTTATGTTTGTCGATCACATCCAGATTCACGCCCAAGCCGGCAAAGGTGGCCGCGGTTGCGTGTCCTTCCGCCGGGAAAAGTTCGTGCCGAAGGGCGGCCCCGATGGAGGCAACGGCGGCGACGGCGGATCGGTGATCCTGCGGGTCGACCCGAATGTCGACAACCTCGTCGACTTTTACTACACGCCGCTGCTGAAGGCCAAGAGCGGCGAGCACGGCCAGGGGAAGAATTGCTATGGGCGCGCCGCGGAAAGCTCCGTTTTTCGCGTGCCGGTCGGCACGATCGTCTGGCGGGTGCCGGTGGAAGAGCAGGGGGCGATGGGCGATTCACCGCGCAGCGATGAAACCTATGTCGATTTCGCGACGCTGAGCGATGAGGAAGCGACGGCCTTCGACGGGCCGAAGCGCGAGCAGGTGGATTTCACGCCGCAGGAATTTGAAGTGGTCGCCGATCTGACTGATCCCGGCCAGGAAGTGGTACTTTGCGCCGGTGGCCGGGGCGGCCGCGGCAATACCAGCTTCAAGAGCTCGAAAAACCGGGTGCCGATGCAGTACACCGACGGCGAGGAGGGCGAGATGGGTTCCTTTTATCTCGAGCTGCGCAAGATTGCAGACGCCGGCCTCGTGGGGTACCCCAATGCGGGCAAATCCACGCTGCTCACCCGCATCTCGGGTGCGCATCCGAAGATCGCGCCGTATCCTTTCACCACGCTCACGCCGCACATCGGGGTGGTGGAGACGTCGGAAGGATTTCGCCGCTTCACGGTGGCGGATATTCCCGGCTTGATCGAAGGCGCGCATGAAAACGTCGGCCTCGGCCACGATTTCCTCCGCCATATCGTCCGCTGCAAATTGCTCGTCTTCGTGCTTGATATGGCCGGTTCCGAAGGCCGCGAGCCGATCGCCGATCTGCAGACGCTGCGCAAGGAACTCGATCTTTACGACCCGACCCTGAGCGAGCGGCCGTGGGTCATCGTGGCGAACAAGATGGATATCGAATCCGCCGCGGAAAACCTGAAGGCTTTCAAGCGCCGCTATCGCAAGACGGAGATCATCCCGATCAGCGCCAACGAAGGCGAGGGGATCGAAGAACTCAAGACCCGCCTCGGCGAAATCATCCTCGACGGAAAATTCGAGCCGCCGAAAAAGCGCACCACCCGCGCAAGGAAGGCGTAGTTTTAGAGCACGCTGGAGGAGCGGAACCGCCGCGCTCGCCCGTGCAGAGCCGATCAGACGAGGCTGTCAGTCCCGTGGTTCACGCAGCCCTCTGCGTGAAGCGATCAATGCCTGCGCCTCTTGGCGCAGGGTGATTTTTTCATCTCACGCAGGGGCTGCGTGAGCCACGAGCCGAAGCCGCGCGTTTTCTATGGCGCAAAGCGCAGCGAATAGAGATCGGCTTCTTTCATCACGAAACGCAGGCGCACCGGCTGGCCGGCGAGCCTGGCCAAATCGGGGATGCTCTTCCAGGAGGCCGCGCGTTCGAGGGTGTCCCCGAGCAACTCGGTGGAATCCTTCAGCGCAAAGCCGGGGATCGGCTGGCCTTCGGCGTCCTGCACTTCCACACGAATGCTGCCCGCCGCCGCGGTGGAGAAATTCAGCAGCAGCTGGCTGCCGGTGAACTTGAGCGGCTTGGTGAGCATCTCGCCGCCTTCGTACGGCGCGTTGACCGAGGCGATGCCGTCGAGCCGCCACGAGTAGCGCCGGAGGTTCGCTGTCGGCTGGGCGTAGTCGGTGTTCACGTAGCACGACATTTCCCCGGGGCCGGTCGGGACGATATTCAGCGCCGGATAGTTCGAGCGTGAAACCCAGTGCTGCAGGCGAAGGCCGGGCCGGATGAGAGCCTGCCGAAAGGTGCGATCATAGCGTTCGCCGCCCCGCGAGGTCAGCAGCACCGGTTCGGTGACGTCGTGCGCATTTTTGTAGTAGGCGGGAGTGACCTTGAGCTCCGCGGCCTGCTCATCGGTGATGCCGCGGCGCCCGGGAAAGAAGCGAACCGCCAGCCCCAAATAGATGTGCGGTGCGCGGAAATAGGCGTGGGTTTGATTGATGTAGATCTGCTCGTCCTGCGGCGGATCGAACTGCATCGGCAGCGGGTCGCTCCAGTGCCGGAAATCCGTCGAAGTCGTGCGCGAGACTGAACGCAGGCCCGCCGGTTTCCACTGCGCGGAGGTCGTGGCGCCCTGGGTGAAGTGGCGCAGGTAGCAAACATAACATTGCTCCGCCTCCGACCAGAAAGCCACGTTCTGCGAATCGAAAGCGCCCTTGGTGATCACGGGCTGGCTTTCGAGCGGGCGCCAGTGAATGCCGTCACCAGAAGCAAACGCCTTCAGCCCGCCGGCAGGGTTCTTGTTATCCAGCAGTCCGCCGAGCGCTTTGAAACGTTCCTCGGCCGGCACCCCGGGGCGGGTATCGAGAAAGGGGCTGAAGTTATGCGTCACCCCGGGCTCGATGAGCAGGATGTTGTTTTCCTTCGAGCCGGCGATCTCGTGCAGGCCAAGGGCCGGTTTGGTCCAGTGCACGCCGTCGCTGCTTTCGGCGTAGCAGGTGACCTCGCCTTTGCCATCCGCCCCGCCATCCTTGCCGCGATAGTAGAGCCGGTACCGGTCTCCATCTTTGATGATGGTGGTGTAAGTGCAGAACGCCCCCTCCCACGGCCGGTCGTAGTGCAGCACCTCGCCTTCATCGCGCGGCTCGTGCAATTGCAGCGAAGTACCCGCCAGGCTGCCGACGAGATACCGATCCACAAACAGCTCGCGTTTCGAGCCGAGCTCCAGCGGGGCTTCGGCGAGGCCAATCGCTTGAGCGGCGAGGCTGAGGGCGAGAGTGGAAAAACCGCGGAAATTCAGGGGTGGGCGCATTTTGGAAAAACGGGAGGAGGGTTATTTGCGGACGAACTTCTGCACGCGTTTGCCGATGATATCGCCGGCATAGATATTCCCGGCGGTATCCAGCGCGATGGTGTGGAGCCAGTTGAGATCGCCCGGTTTTTCGTGGCCGTCTTCGCCTTTCGGGAGGGTATGGAGTTCCAGTACGCGGCCAGTGGGATCGAACTTGACCAGGATCTGATCCTTCGGCGGGCAGCCGAGTGGTGCAGTCGGGTATTTCGGATCGTGAGTCCATTGCATGGGCGATGAGCCGCAGACCCAGATTTCGTCATTCGGGGAAATCCAGAAGCCCCACGGCACTACGATGTTTTTCCAAGTGTCGAGGATCTGGCCCTCGGCATCGAAGACCTGGATGCGAACGTTGTTCCGATCGGCCACATAGAGGCGACCTTTCGAGTCCGACTTGATCGCGTGCGGGATGCTGAACTGGCCTGGCTCCGTCCCGAGCGAACCCCATGCCTTGAGGAAGCGGCCGGTCCGGTCGAAGCGCACGACGCGGCTGTTGCCGTAGCCGTCGGCGACGAAGATATCGCCATTGGGCGTGAAGGTGATGTCGGTGGGACTGTCGAAATGCGAATCGTCCAGACCCGCGACGCCGAGAGTTCCCAGCGTGAGCAACAGCTGGCCGTCCGGCGAAAACTTCCGCGCCACGTGCAGGCCGGTATCGACGAGCCAGACATTGCCGTCCCGATCGAAGGCGATGCCGTGGGGGACCGTCTTGAGGTTTTCTTCGTGCCAGCCGCGCAGAAAGCGGCCATCCGGTGTGTAGATCTGCACCACGGGGTTCGTGCGGGTGTAGACCCACACCTTGCCCTCGGCATCGAGCGCGATGGAAGCGACCGCGGCGGGTTTGGCTTCAGCCGGGCGTTGCGGCCAGCCGGGGACGACTTCGAATTCTGGGGCGAGATTGGTACGCGGGTATTTCGACGGGGGTGCGGATTCGGAGGTTTTTTCCGCGGAGAAACCGACGGTGGTGGCGGCGACAAAAAGGGCCAGGCCGGGCAGGGAGGAATTCATGGCAGGGGGAGAGATGCGGCGCCACAATCCGATTGCCCGGTGCGCGAGCCAATCCCAGTCTGCTGGTCGGTTTACCCAACCAGTGACCCCCCATGAAAGCTTCAGCCGATGCTCAACCTCTCCTGCCCAAACGGCTCTCCCTCGTGGCGCAAACCGTGGAAAGTCTGGGCGCCGGCATTCGTGCCGGGCATTGGCTGGAGCATCTGCCCGGCGAACGGGAGCTTTCCCGCCGGCTGCAGGTGAGCCGGGATACCCTGCGCGCCGCGCTCGAAGAGCTGCAACGCCAGGGCTGGATCGAGGTCGCCCAAGGACGGCGGCGCCGGATCCAATCCAGCCGGATCGTGCCACCGCGCGGCTGGAACCAGCCCGTGATCCGCCTGCTTTCCACGAACTCCTTCCTGCACTCGGCGCTGCCCCACGCGTTTCTCATCGATGCCCTGCGCGGGCAGTTGGTGAAGACGGGAGCCGCCGTCGAACATCACGTGAGCCCCGCCTGCTTTTCTTCGAAGCCGGCTTCGGCGCTGGAGGAAACCGTCGGCGGAATGCCTGCGGCGGCCTGGGTGGTACTGGGGTCCCGGCAGCCGATGCAGCGCTGGTTCATCGAGCAAAAGCTGCCGTGCCTGATCGTGGGCTCGTGCCGCGATTCCATCGCGCTGCCCTCCATCGATGCGGATTTCAAAGCGACCTGCCGCCACGCCTGCGGGGTGTTGCTGCGGAAAGGGCACCGGCAGATCGCGCTCGTGTTGCCGCCCAAGGGATTCGACGGCGACGCGGACAGCGAGGCGGGGTTTCGCGAAGCGCTGGCCGATAGCGGGGAGGGGCGGCTGGCGGTTTTGCGGCACGATGGCAGCACCGGGCATCTTTGCGCCTTGCTCGATACGCAGCTGCGCTCGGCCAGCCCGCCTACGGGTTACCTGGTCGCCCGGTCGCGGCACGTCTTCACGGTGGTGACGCACCTGATGCGGCGCGGCCTGCGCATTCCGCAGGATGTGGCGGTGATCTCGCGCGACGACGATCCCTATTTGCAAGCGATCAGCCCGGAGGTGACCCGCTACAGCATCAATCTGACGCGATTCGCCAATCGCGTCGCGCTCGCCGTCCGGCAGCTGGCGGAAACCGGTTTTTTGCCGCCCCGCGCCATTCGGCTCATGCCCGAATTCATCCCCGGCGGGACGGTGAGGTAAGGGGGGCGCGCCTTTGGAGCGGTCTACATAAAATCGTAGCCGTTTGGAGAAGCCGCGGCCAAGGGATGCATGGGTGGAGCACGCGAGGGCTGTTCGGCGACTCGCTGAACAGGAGACGAATAGCGAGGTGTCCAGGAGAAGCGCTCGGTTCGAAGCAGCGTTTCACCGTATTCGCGGCGAGTCGCCGCGAACAGCACTCGAGTCGAGTGCTCCACCCAGAAAAGGCGCCTTGGCACCACGGTTTTTTCTTAAACCGCTCTGGGGCGTTGCCCCCAGGCTACTATTGGCCGGGCCTTTGGCCCTTCACGACTAGGACGCCTTTTGGGCGGGGTCGCGGCCTTCGTCCATGTCGATGTAGTCGAAGAAAGTCACGATATCGTCGCGTTCGGGGAAGCCGCTTTCGACCTTGCGCTGGGCGAGACGGCTGCTGGCTTCGTCGTTCCAGCCGCGTTTGCGCATGAATTCGTTCCAGACCAGGATGTCCTGCTCATTCGGCCGATGCCCGCGCTGGAAGGCCCAGGCGAGGATTTCCTCATCCGTGCCACCTTCCTTGACCCGGGCGACGAGCGCCGGGTAGTCGATCCAGAGGAACTGACAGCAGAAGCCATCAAAGCCGCCGCCGAGGTTGGCCTGGTATTCCTCCGGAAGCTGGTTCACGGAGTGGAGACGGATCTTGTCGGCCATCCGGGCAAAGTAGACGATTCCACTGGTCTTGAGGTGCGGGCTACGCAGGTTGGGGACGTTCATGGCGGGGCGGACCTAACTTGAGATTTATTCTTAGAGCAAGGCCCCGCTTGCGTTTCGCGGCCGTTTCGTCCAAACCTGCGCGAATTTCCTGCCTGTTGAAGACCATCCTCTTGATCGATGACGATGATGTGTGCCGCGCTCCCGCGGCGGAGCTGCTGCGTCGGCAGAATTGGAACGTGCTCGAAGCAGGCGACGGTGAGCATGGCCTGGAGCTGGCGGTCAAGCACCGGCCGGAAGTGATTCTTTGCGATCTGCTCATGCCGCGCGTGAATGGCTACCAGGTCTGCCGCGCCGTGCGGGAGCACATCGAGCTGCGGCACACGAAGATCATCGTGGTGACCGGGCGCGACTACACCTCCGATCGCAAGAGCGCGGAGGAAGCGGGTGCGGATGGTTACCTGGTGAAGCCGCTGGAGCTTTCCAAATTGATGGGCGTGCTCGAAAAGCTGGGCAGCGCCCCGCCGCCTTCGGCCCCGGCCGCTCCCGCCACCGCTGCGCCGGCGGAAGTCGAAGGGCAGGGGAGCCGGCTGAAATTTTGGGGCGTGCGCGGCTCGATCCCGTCGCCCGGAAATGGGACTGTCTTTTTCGGCGGCAATACTTCCTGCGTGGAACTGCGGATCGGCGACCGGATCATCATCTTCGATGCGGGCTCCGGCATCCGCCTGCTCGGCCTTTCGCTGGTCGAGGAGTTCAAGGGGCGGCCCATGGATCTCTCGGTCCTGATCACCCACACGCACTGGGATCACATCCAGGGTTTCCCGTTTTTTGTGCCGGCCTACGATTCACGGAACCGGATCCAAATTTACGGCTACGAAGGCGCACGCACCGGGCTGGCTCACGCGTTGGCCGGGCAGATGGAGAGCCCGTATTTCCCCGTGGGGCTCGACGACATGGCGGGCAATTTGCGGATCGAAGAACTCCGCGAGATGGGGGTGCGGATCGGCGGGCATCGGGTGGAAGCGTGTTTCACAAACCACCCCGGAGTCTGCGTCGCTTACAAGGTTTACACGCCGGACGGCACCGTCGTTTACATGCCCGACAACGAGACGCTGAAGGGCAGCCCTGCAGCGCCGAGCGGCGAATGTGTCCCCGATCCCTCGGAGAAAAAGATGAAGGATTTCATCCGCGATGTCGATGTGCTGATCATGGACACGCAGTACACCGCCGAGGAGTACCAGACCCATGTGGGCTGGGGGCACGGGTGCGTGGACGAGGTCGTGCGCATGGCGATGGAGGCCGGGGTCAAGCGGCTCTTCACCTTCCACCACGATCCATCGCACGACGACCGGTTCATCTCCGGCATGCTCGCCTATGCGCGGCAGTTGGTCGAAAAAGCCAACAGCCCCCTCATCGTCGAAGCCGCCCGCGAAGGCCAGGAAGTCCGCCTGCGGGCGAGTGCCAGCGTCGCGGTTTCGTAAGGGGCGGACGGGGGAGGTTCTGGGTGGAGCACGCGAGTCGCGTGCTGTTCGCGGCGACTCGCCGCGAATGCCGTGAAACGGGGGCTGGGAAACGAAGCGTTTTCCCCCGGGGAAAGATCGGCTCTCGTCTCCTGTTCGGCGAGTCGCCGAACAGCGCACGCGAGTCGCGTGCTCCACCCTGACCTCCCTTGACCGAGCGCCTACCTCCATCGCTGCGCGGTTTGCAGGGCCGTGTTGGCTGGACTTATCCTTGCGTAGGGTCTAGACCGGATGCGATTTATCCGGCGTTTCCCTTGGATTTGTGGGCGCCGCATTTGTTCATGCCGTTCCATCCGACATCAGCCATCCCCTCGCTATGAAGCTGTTCTTTCGCACGCTCTTCGTCCTGTTTTGCTTGCTCGGCGCGACTGTTTTGCCGGCGGCCAATTTTACCGTCACAAACAATAGTGGATCCGGTCCGGGGTCGCTCCAGGAGGCTTTGGACAATGCGGGGGGCAATGGGCAGACGGATACCATCCAGTTTTTGTCGGTGCTCGATGGGGCGACGATTTATCTCACCGGCTCCGTGCTGACGTTTAACAACAACGATGGCCTTCCGGCGACGCTCGATGCCTCAAACCTTCCGCACGGGATCACCCTCCGGCGCCACAGCGGGACGAACTTCGTCTTGTACAACGATGCCAATCTGACGGTGAAGGGCGTGACCATCAGCGGCGGAAAAAATGGCGCGGTCCAAAACTACGGCAACCTGACGCTGGAGCGGTGCACGATCTCCGGGAATAGCGGCGGCAGCACGATCTTGAATGCAAACGTGGGCACCGCCACTCTGCGGCAGTGCACCGTGAGTGGCAATACCTGGGCTGGCACCGGCGGGGTGCTTTATGTGTACAACGGCGCGGTGAAGTTCATTCACTGCACGGTGGCCGGAAACGCGACGGCGACCGGGGCCATCTACCGCGCCGCCGGCACGTCATTGGAGCTGGAGAATTCCATCGTCGCCGGAAATGGGGCGGACGACGGAGGGGACATCGATGGCCCGGGTACGCTGACCGTGACCGGTGCGAATATCGTGCAGACCTTCATCACCGGAACTCCGGCGACGGGCAGCGGGACGGTGACTGCCGCGGACCCGCAACTCGCGCCGCTGGGCGACTACGGAGGAGCGACGCAGACGCGGCCGCCGCTGAGCGCCGCCAGCCCGGCGGTGGATAAAGCGATCGGGTCCGTGGAGACGACCGATCAGCGTGGTTTTACCCGCCTGCTCGACGGCGATCTCAGCGGCACCGTCGAGCAGGATATCGGCGCAGTGGAATTCGCCAGCGGGAACAACGATCTCGCGGGCCTCGTCTTGAGCGTGGGCTCGCTTGACCCGGTCTTCGCTGCGGCGACGACCGCCTACACAGCCAGCGTTTCGAATTCGGCCACGGGCCTCACCGTGACCCCGACGCAGGCGCATGCCGCCGCCACGATCACCGTGAACAACCAGGCTGCGACTTCCGGCAGCCCGAGCTCGATCTCGTTGCAAGTGGGAACGAACCCGATCGCGATCGTGGTGACGGCGCAGGATGGTACGAAGAAGACTTACACCGTCACCGTCACGCGCCTTTCGAACGATCCGACCCTCTCGGGCCTGACCCTGAGCGCAGGCACGCTGGCGCCGCCATTACCGAATCCTGCGCCCGTTTATACGGCGTCGGTTCCCTTCGAGGTGTCGAGCCTCACGGTCACGGCAGAAGCCACGAGCGCCGTGGCCCGGGTCTCGATCAATGGGGCTCCGTCCACCCTCGCCAGTGCGAATGCCAACGTCACCCTGGCGGTCGGGCAGAACCCGATCGTCGTCAACGTCACCGCGCAGGACGACACCCCGAGGCAGTACAACCTCAATATTTTTCGCGCGGCCAATGCCAAGCTCTCCGCCCTCAGCGTGAGCGGCGGGGCGCTGAATCCCGGCTTCGACAAAACCATCACGAGTTACACGGTCGCCGTCTCGTCCACGACCGACAGCACCACGGTCACGCCGACGGTCGAGGATTCGGCAGCGACGGTCAAGGTCAACGCCATACTGGTCAATTCGGGCGCGGCGAGCGGGAACATCGCGCTGCAACGAGGGACGACCACGATTACGGTCGTTGTAACTCCAGTGACCGGAGCCGCGAGGATCTACACGGTCAATGTGGTCCGGCCGTACCTGGTCGACAATCCGCTCCAGACCGGGACGGGTTCGCTGCGGGATGTGCTCGATGCCGCCAACGCCAATCCCGGCCCGGATGTGATCGTCATCGATCCCAGCGTGATCGGGATTGGTGTGGGCAACGATCCTTATCAGATCATCAACGGCAGCGAGGTGACGATCGACGCCTCGGCCGTGCCCGGAGGTCTGCAAATCAACGGTGCCGATGGAACCACCATCTTTTCCAATCAGGGTACGCTCACCCTCATCGGGCTGAAGCTGGTTCATGGGGTGGGTGGCTTGTTCAACTCCGGCACGCTGACCATGCGCCAGTGCACGGTGTCGGATTGTGCGACGAGCAGCGTGGCTGGCGCGGTGGGCAACTTCGGCACCTTGACGATGGACCGCTGCACGCTCTCGGGTAATCGCGCTCAATCCGGCGGCGCGATTTTCAACACGGGCAGCGCCACGCTCCGCAACTGCACGATCACCGGAAACACGGCGGCTGCGGAGGGCGGGGGAATCGACGCGCCGGTTGGCTCGGTGAGCCTCACGCACTGCACGGTAGTGGGAAACAGCGCGCCCACGGCCGGCGGCATCTTGCTGGGAAATAGTGGCACGAGCCTGGCGCTCAGCTACAGCATCGTCGGGGGCAACAGCGGCACATATCCGGACCTCTACAGCTTCGGCACGGTGACTTTGACCGGTGCGAATATCGTCCAGCAAGGGATCGAAAACGGCGTTGTCACGGGCAGCGGGAGCATCAGCCAGGTGGACCCGAAACTCATGCCGCTTGGCAACTACGGCAGCTTCCTGGAAACGATGCAGCCGCAGCCCGACAGCCCGGCGATCGATGCCGCGGTGGGCTCCACCGAGACGCTCGACGAGCGCGGCCGGCCGCGCCCCATCGATGGCGACCTGAACGGCTCGCCGGCCGCGGACCTCGGCGCGGTGGAATATGCGAACGGCAACAATCTCCTGACCAGCCTGACGGTGAGTGCCGGCGCACTCTCGCCGGCCTTCCAAAGCGGCACGACCAACTACTCCATTCGCGTCCCGTACGCGACCTCCACCGTAACCGTCGTGCCGACGGCGGCGTACGCGGGATCGACCCTCACGGTGAATTCCGTGGCCATCGCCTCCGGCGCGACGAGCAACGCCATCCAGTTGGCCGATGGCGGGTTCACGCTCATCACGATCGAAGTGACCGCGCAGACCGGATTCAAGAATTCCTACACGCTGATCTTCACGCGGAATACCCGGCCGGGTCCGCCGTACGCTTTCATCAATGGCACGACCGGCGACGAGCAGACCTATACGCTGTCTTTCAATGACACCGATTTGGACGGCGATACGGTGACCCTGACGGGGGTGACCGCCGAACCGGGCCTGACGATCAAAAGCCGGAACGGCAAAGACGTGACCTTCCAGCCCGCAACGGATTTTGTCGGCCAGGCTGCGCTCCTCTGCACGGTGCAGGACAGCTTCGGCGACTCTTTGACCGGGTATGTCTTTGTGACGGTCTCTGACAACGATGCGCCCACGATCGAGGTCGGCGAGCTGCCGCCGACGGTTTTCTTCGTCGGCACGGCGCTGCCTGCCTACACTGCGAACGCCACGGCGACCGACAATGTGCACGTGAACAGTTTCACTCAATCGCACGGGGCCGGGACGATTCCGCCGGTCGGCGACTTCACGGTGACGCTCACGGCGGAGGACGATGCGGGCAATCAGACGACCCTCGACATCCCCGTGAGTGTGCGCCCGTTGCTCGCGCCGAGCGCGAAGACCCTCGCTACTGGCATGCCCGCGCCGGGCCACAATACCAACGGCCTGCCCGACGATGCGCTGATCGCGAGCTTCGGTCCGCCGGCGACTGACGACGACGGCGATCTCGCCTTTGTCGCGAAATGGACGAGCGCGACCAAAGGCAAGGGCACCGGCCTTTTCCTCAACGACCAATGCCTCGCCGTTGTCGGCGGGGATGCGTCGGTCATCACCGGGGTGACGGGTGCGAAGTGGAAGAGTTTCAGCGATCCAGTGGTCGATGCAGGCCACGTCGCGTGCATCGCGAAACTGAGCACCGGCGCGAGTGCCGTGATCTTCAACGCGGTCGGCTCGACGCTCGGGAAAGTCGCGCTCACCGGCGAGACGGGTACGAACGACGGCGCGAAATTCAAGAGCTTCAAGACCGTGACCGTGGTGGGCGACGAGGTCGGTTTTCTCGCTACCCTCGCCAACGGCACCGGCACCACGCCGAAAACCACCGCGGCGAACGATACCGGGATCTGGTTGACCGGGAGCATCATCACCGGTGCTTCCACCCACGCGCTCGCGCTGCGGGAAGGTGATTCGAGCGGGGGCCGGACGATCAAGACGCTGGTGAGTTTCCTGCCCGGTAGCGGCTCGGCCGGCTGCGGGCGCGGCACGGTGATCGTGCCGACCGATGGCGGCGATCCGCAGATCGGTGCACTGGTGAAATTCGCGGGCCCGCCCGCGCAGGGCCTGATCTTTCAGGATGTGGACGAAAGCGACTTCACGCTGATCTCGCTCAGCGGCGATGGGGCGACCGGCTTGAACAATGGGGCGACCTTTGCCAGCTACGGCGTGCCCGCACGCAACAGCGCCGAGACGACGGCGTTTCTCGGCAAACTCACCGTCAGCAGCACGGTGAGCAAAGTGGAGGCGAGTGGCATCTTCGCCGGGCCGGAGCTGGATGGGCGATTTGCCACCGTGGCCCGCGTAGACGGCCCCGCCGATGACGCCGGCACCGGCGCGAAGTTCAAGCTGCTCAAAGATCCCGTGCTCTCCGAGGATGGAGACATCGCGTTCTCCGCGACCGTGTCGAACGTGAAAGGTCTCGGTGCGCAGACGCTCTGGTGGAAACGCGCCGGGCAGCTCCAGCCAGAGTTGCTGGCGCAAGGCGGCAAGCGCCCCGGGCCCGATCTGTCGGCCGATGCGCAGTTCAAGTCCTTCACCTCGCTGGCCATCGCGGGTGGGGGACGCGGCCCGATCTTCGCCGCTACTCTCGTCCCGAAAAAGGGTGGGGTGCTCGCTTCGAGTGCGACCGGCGTGTGGGCGGTCGATTTCACCGGCGCAGTGCGCAAGCTCTTCTGCACCGGCGATCAAATCGATTTCGGCGGCGGCACGATGAAGACAGTGAAGACCTTCACCCTGCTGAACGCGACGGCCGGCACCACCGGCCTCACCCGCAGCTTCAACAACGCCGCTCAAGTCGTCTGGCTCGCGACCTTCAAGGAAGACAAAACGCAGGCGATCATCACGACCGAGGTGCCGTAGCGCTGGGTTGGGTGAATGGACCCGAGGTGCAGCCCTCGGAAAGCAACGGTTTCGCAGGCTGAAGCAGTTTGGAGCGGCTTATCGCGGTTTAAATGAAGCTGTAGCCGATTGGTTCCGCTCCGGGGAGTGAATCCACACTCTTCGCCGATGCGTGAATCCCAACGGGATTCCATCAATCAGCCCAGGGTTGGACGCAACGCGTCCTACCCTGGGAAAAGCACGACCACGGATTAACCCCAGCGGGGTTGAATCAAACGTGAAGCTAGGCACCAGCCTGATTCAGCCCTTGCAGGGCTGATGCAAATACCCCTGAAACCCAAGGTAGCTCGTGCCTCGCAACCCTTGGCTGGATGATTCAATCCCTTTGGGATTGCGGCTGCATCTTTATTTAAAACGCTCCAAATGGAGTTGTGGGCTCCGGCGCAGCTTGATTCAGGTAACCTTAGTTTCCCCAATTCTTGACCCATTTTCCAGTCTGGGTTCCGGAGGTTGCGCCGCCGGTGGACCAGAGGTCGTAGGTGGGGTTGTAGCCGGCCAGGTTGCTTGGGCGGGGCTGATTGAGATTTTGCCTGAATGCTTCGCGGTAGGTTTCCTCGGCTTTGAGGCCCGCGGTTGAGTAGCCGTAGCAATTGCCGAAGGGGTCCTGGATGGAACTGATGGAGGCTACCTGGCCTGCTCCATCCCGCACGACGGCGAGTTCTTTTGGAGTGAAGGGGTAGTAAACCTTGTTGCCGTTTTCCGGTTTGCCGTCCGGAGCGTCGGCGGGCTCGAAGTCACCACTCAAGGCGGAATACAAATGGCGGGAAGCTCGGGCGTACAAAGTGCCCGAGGTCCCGCCCAGCGGAGAAAAATGGAGGCGGGGATCGAGGTTGTCGGTATCGGTATTTTTCGGGGCTGATCCGTTATCGACCCGATAAGCCTCGATTTGCAGCGCGTAGTTTTTGAGCCGGGTGGTGGCCACTTCGACCGCACTCTTCCGTTGGACAAACCCGGCGATACCGATGACGAGACCGGCGAGGATGATCATCACGGCGACCACCGTAACCATCTCGATGAGGGTGAAAGCGGCGTGGGGGGCTCGGCGTTTCATGCCCGAAGATTACCAGCCCTCTTGAGCGACACCAAAAACCAATCTGACGCTTACCGTAACAGAATCGAAAGCTGGAGCGGCCTATGGCTGTTTAAGAAACAGCGTAGTTATCACCGCGGGCGTCGCTCCAGAGTTGCTCGGGTGGAACAAGCGACTCGCGTGCGCTGTTTGGCGACTCGCCGAACAGGAGATGAGAGATGAATTTTTCTGAGAGAACGCGGGTCTTGCAGCCACTATTTCACGGTATTCGCGGCGGGCCGCCGCGAACAGCACGCGAGTCGCGTGCTCCACCCAGAATTCCGCGGCCCGGACACACTTCTATTTTAACCGCTCTCTATAGCGGTTTGAATGAAGGCACAGCCGAAGGCCCACGGTCGAACCGCTGCTGCACCCGGCCTGCGGAGCAAAGGTCCGCGAGAGCACAGCCTAGGGCGAGCCTTTAGGTTTCGGCAGCGCGAGCCATGCGCCCTGCAGGGAAGCCAGACTCGAAACGGCGGCTACCCTTCGATTCAAACCGGCCCTAGTTCCCCCAGTTCTTGATCCACTTGCCGGTCTGCGTACCGGTCGTTGCGCCACCTGTGGACCAGAGGTCGTAAGTCGGATTGAACCCGACCAGATTGGTGGGGCGTTCTTCGGAGGGGTTCGTTTTCAGCTTCTCCCGGTACTCCTGCTCGGCCTTCAAGCCGGCCGTCGAGTAGCCGTAGCAATTGCCGAAGGCATCCTGGATGTAATTGACTGCGGTGACGTCGCCCGCCGGATTCTTGACCACCGACAGCTCATCCCGGCGGAAGGAATAGTACACCTTGTTGTCGCTTTCCGGTTTGTTGTCCGGGGAGCCGGTGGGTTCAAAGTCGCCGCTCAAGCTCGAATACAAAAACCGGCAGGCCTTCATGTAGTTGGCGCCGGAGGCCCCGCCCAGAGGAGTGAAGTGGAGCCGCGGGTCCAGGGTATCGGTATCCGTGTTTTGGGGCGGGAGGCCGTTGTCCACCTTGAAGGCTTCCAACTGCATCGCGTAATTCTTCATCTGCGCATTGCTCTTCTCGACCGCGCCCTTGCGCTGGACGTACCCGGCGACACTGATCACCAGACCGGCAAGGATGATAATCACGGCAACGACCGTGACCATCTCGATTAGAGTGAAAGCGTGGGGGGCTCGGCGTTTCATGATAAAGAGTATAGCAAAGGCCTTCGGCGGATGCCAATGGCCGATTTCGCGATTGGGGCGCTTTTTTAAGCGCCGCTGCCCGAGAGGTTCTGGATGATCGTGATCAGCGGCAGGAACAGCGCAATGACGATGGTACCGACAATCAAGGCGAGGAGCACGATCATGATCGGCTCGAGCATCGAAGTCATGGCGTCGACGGCGTTGTCCACTTCGTCGTCGTACACTTCGGCGATCTTCAGAAGCATTTCCGGGAGCTGGCCGGTTTCTTCACCGACGTCGACCATCGAAATGACCATCGGCGGGAACACACCGCTGGCTTCGAGCGGGGCGACGATCGATTCACCTTCCTTGACCGCGTCGTGCACCTTGGTGATCGCGTCCGCGACGATGACGTTGCCGGCGGTATCGCGGGTGATGTTCAGCGCCTGGAGAATGGGCACGCCGCTGGTCACGAGCGTACCGAGCGTCCGGCTGAAGCGGGAGATCGAGCTCTTGCGGGTGAGGTCGCCGAAGACCGGCGCCTTGAGCTTGATCTTGTCGATGAGCACGCGGCCGGCATCGGTGCGGGCGATGAGCTGGTAACCGACGATGATCACGGCGATGCCGCCGAAGACGAGGAGCAGGTTGCCCTTCAGGATGTTCGACGCATCGATGACCATCTGGGTGAGGGCCGGGAGCGATTTGCCGCCGAGCATGTCCTTAAAGATCTGCTCGAACTTCGGCACGATGAAGGTGAGCAGGAAGAACATGATGCCCACCGCGATGAAGAGCACGATGACCGGGTAGGCCATGGCGGAGACGACCTTGTTTTTGATCTTCTGCGCCTTTTCCTGAAATTCGGCGAGACGGTTCAGCACGAGCTCGAGCACACCGCCGAGTTCGCCCGCTTTCACCATGTTGATGTACAGCTTGTTGAAGATCTTCGGATGCTGCGCCATCGACTCGCTGAAGGTGCTGCCACCTTGCACGGCGTCGGCGAGCGAGTTGATGGTGTTGCGGAGCACCGGATCTTTTTCCTGCTTGGCCAGCACGGTGAGGCCGCGGAGCAGGGGCAGGCCCGCATCGATCAGCGTCGCGAGCTGGCGGGTGAAAATCATCAGCAGTTTCGAGCCGACGGTCTTCCGGGAGAAGATGCTCGGGCCGCCTTTGGCACGCGGCGCGGTCGCGGCGGCGATGGCCTTTTTCTGCTGCTTGCTTTGCTTCGGAAGGCCGCCTTTGCCTTCCTCGACGACGTTGGTCGGGAAGTACCCGGCCTGCCGGAGCTGGCCGACGGCGTCGTTCTGATTGGAAGCTTCGATGACGCCGCGGGATTCCTGTCCACGTGCGTCTAGTGCGATGTATTCAAATCGGGCCATGGAGGGTTGGTTGAGAAAGTGCCGCGAATTACTTCCACGGCGTGGTGATTGTCGATGGCGAACTTTCCTTTGCGCTTATTTTCCGTAAACTTTCGGTTGGAATTCGTCCGATTTCAGTGCGCGCCACGCAGCGAATGTATTCACGTGGACGCGCACGACTTGCCGCACGTCTTCGGTGTATCCGCCGGCCAGGACCCAGGCGACCGGCAGACTGCGCTCGCGGCAAAAATCGAGCACCCGCAAATCGCGGGCGAAAAGGTCGTCGTGATCGAGTGACAGCGGTGAATACGGATCTTCGCGAAACGGATCGGCCCCGGCCTGGAATAGCACCAGATCGGGCTGGAAATCGGCGAGCCGCGCGAGCGCTGCATCGAGGATCGGGAAAAGCGTGGCGCGATCGGCGCCGGCGGGCAGCGCCCACGATTGATGATTCGGGCCGTCTTCGTGATGCCGGGTGCGCACATCGCGATGCGGCACATTGTTCCAGTAGTCGTTTCCGTAAATGGAGAGGGCGAGCAGGTTCGGCCGGCCTACCGCGAGTTGCGCCGTGCCGTTGCCGTAGTGCAGGTCCAGGTCGAGCACCGCGACGCGTTGCGCTTCGCCCGCCGACCACAGGGCCTCGGCGGTGACCACCAGCCCATTAAAGGTGCAAAAACCTTCGCCGTGATCGGCGCAGGCGTGGTGAAATCCGCTGACCAGCGCGGCGCCGGCGCCTTCGCGCAAAGCGGCGCGGGCTGCGGCGAGACAGCCGCCGCTCGTCAGTTGCACACTCGCGAAAAGCTCCGGCGACCAGGGGAACTTTTGCATCTCGGCCAGCTCGCGCGGTTCGCCGGTACGAATGGCCTCGATGTATTTCTCCGTATGCACGCGCCGCAGGTCGGCGACGGTGGCGGGTTCGGGCTTGAGGAGTTCGATGTCGGGCCAGGTGCGCAGCTCCTCCGCGACGAGTCCGAATTTCCGAATGGGCATGATGTGCTGCGGCCCGAGAGGCGCGGCATAGCCGGGATGAAAATAAACCGGGAGTCGTTTCATGCAGACGCACCCACGGGTGCGGTCGGAGGGAGCAGGGGGAGCTCGGCCTCGGCGGCTGGATACGCCGAGAGATCGAGCGCGGGATGCGCCATATCCTGCACCCGAAATTGCGCGCCGTACATGGCATAAAGCGCCTCGACCACCTGCCGCACTTCCACGCCGCGGATGGTGCGTTCGGCTTCACGGCCCACGCGCCGGACGAGCAATTGAAAGGGCAGGGGGACTGGGCCACCGCTGGCATCGATGATCTCCGGCGCGCGGAAATCCGGCTGGTGATAATCGATGCGCTCCGGCGCAATTTTGGAAAACCCGGCCTTTTCGTAGGCACGCAGGCGAATGGCGCGGTTCGGATCGCTGCCGTCGTCGTACTCCATTTCGGCGGCGAGGACGACGGGCCGCTCCGGCGCCAATTCCCGCGCGAGGGCCGCGGGAAAAGCCCGCATCCAGCCGGCCAGGCCGACCCGGCGAAATTCCGGTGCGACGAGATTGTGGGAAAGGTGTACGACCGTCAGATCGCCCGCTGGAATCGCCGTGTGATCACGCACCGCCGCCAGCCGGCCCTCCTGTTGCACGAGCACCATTTCGTAGGTCATCTGCGGGGCGAGGCGAAAGCGCGCGGTGAGGGTTTCCCGCAGCTCCATTTCGTTTTTCGCGCCGAACTCTTCCCACAGCGGCTCGTACGCCGCTTCGAACCACGGATCGTCGATCGACCGAATCCGATGGACCGCAAACGGGGTGAGATCGAGCACGGCAGACTTGGCATCACCCGGAGCGAGATCGGCAGCAGAAGGAAACATGAGCACGCCTAGTTTCCGTCACTCCGCCGGGAACATCCAGACTGGGTTTCGCACGGAGGGCACGGAGTTTTTTTGGGGGGAGGTTTTTCCAATTGTAGGGCAAGCGCCCCGCTTGCCGGGAGGGAGCGAATATACCCGTCAGGACCGGCAAGCGGGCGTTGCCCGACAAGGAATCCCCTCCGTGTCCTCCGCGAACTCCGTGCGAAAAAAGTTCCGGGCTCAGCGCGGGGGCGGGTAGAGAAAGGGCGCGATGGAGCCAAATTCAGCGATCTCTTTGCCGAATTCCGTGCTCATGTATTCCGGATCGGGAATGATCCCGACGCGGCCCAAATCCAGACGGTCCGCATCCCAGCAAGTGGCGATGGTGGGATCGTCGTGATGCTCACCATCGGTGTGCCAGTGGCAGGCATAGCGGAGCAACTCGAAACGGTCGTCGGAGAGCGGGTAGGCGATGCCCCGGAGCTGCGCGGCGAATTCCGCGCCGCGCGCTCCGTGAGCCGGATCGTGGCCTTCGTTTTGGCGGCGGCTATCGTGAAAAAGGGCGAACAGCCGGACGACGTCCTGGTCCGCTCCCGTGCGGGTCGCCGGCAGCAGCCCATTGCGCTCCACCCGCCGCCAGTGATCCGGCCCATGTACCGAATACATCGGGGCATGAAACTGAGCCGTCACGCGGGACCAAAGGGCGTCGAAATCGAGGTTCATTTTTCTGGGGCTGAAACCATCGGCGTTACCACGCATCGCGGAAGGGGTGGCGCTGGAGGATTTCCTCGTGCGCCTGGGCTTCCCGCTGAGCCCACTCCGGCGAAAGCTGGGAGAGTAGTTTCACCTGGCGGGCAAACATCGAGCGACGGGGATCCTTCCCCGGCAGGGTTTTCTTCTGGCCAGCGAGGGCAAAAGTGACCGAGGCGAAAACGTAGTACAGCAATTCCTCGATGCTCGGCGTCGTCTTGCGCTCCAATTCCACGCCGCGCTCCACCACCACGAAGTGGTAATTCCGCTCATCCACTTCCAGGTGTGGGCGGCCTCCATCTTCAGTCCGCCCAAAAGTAGGTAGCAGGTGTTCCGGGGCCTCGATCCGCTGGGCAAGGCGATGGATCGCGTCGGCAATTTCGGGCAGTTTTAGCGGCATGTTTTTCGGGCAGCGCAGCCTCGGGGCAAGTCGTCACGGAGCGGGCCAGGCCGCGTTTTCCCTGACATCGAATGAATCGTCGAGTGGTTACAGTATGTCTTGAGAATTTGAGGCGTCCGGGACTCATTAAATCTGCGAATCTTCCATTGAAAAAGCGCATGTCGCATTCACACCAGCCAGACCACCCCGAGATGGCCGAACTTTCCGAACTCATTCAGCGCTCCCAAGGGCTCAAGGATGAAGCGGCTCGTTTGCTGACGGCATCGCGCGAGCTGGACGAACGGATCAAGGCCGCTCTGTCTTCGACGGCCAAGGACCACGCGAAGCCTTCGCCGCCTTCTGCTCAGTAAAGGCCTTTAGTAGGGTTTATTACCTACTTGGTGTTCCGTAAGAAGCTGATAGGTAATTACGTATGCGAAGCGGGATGATTACCTAAAGTAAGGGTTATCCTTGAGTGTGTCTGGCGTTTCGGTTCTTTGGTCGCTGTCCTTTTCGTCTTCCTCCCACTCCGGAGCCACGCGGGGCAGACGTTAAAATCAAAGTGGGCCAAGCGGTACGACGGTTTGGGGACGGGCGTTTTTCAGGATACGCGCGGGGTGGTCCGGGATGCCCAAGGCAATATTTTCGTCACCGGTGCGGTGACTCCACAAGGCGCGGACACTTACATCCGGACCGCCAAATACGCGGCGGCCGACGGTGCTTGCTTCGGGAGAAATCTTACACGGGCAATGGGCAGGAAAGTTCCCTCAACAATGCGTACGCGCTGGCGATCGATCCGCAGGGCAACCCATCGTGGCCGTCACGACCGATGCCAGCGGCAATGTGTTTGTCTGCGGGGCCACCGTTGAGAACCAGGAAGGGCGGTTTTACCTCGCCAAACACGCGGCTCCGGATGGCACCCCGATGTGGACGAAGATCTTTGACGTGGCTCCCTCCGCGGGCATGTCGGCGACGGCTCTGGCGGTCGATGCCGCCGGGGATATCATCCTGGGAGGCACGGTCGGAGGGGCGTCCCCGACGCCGGGCAGCGATATCTATGCGGCGAAATTCTCGGGCACGAACGGGGATCTGATCTGGGGCTAACGCTACGATGGCGGGCCGCCGGCCTGTCCGAGCCTTACGACGAGCTGCGGGCGATGACCCTCGATGCCGCGGGGAATGTCTTCGTGGCCGGCCGGGTCAATGTGCCGGTCGTGGTTTTCAGCGCCGTCGAAAATGGGATCCTGGCCGCGGTCAATACTTCCTCCGCCGGGACGGGCAGCCCCCTGTTTTCCTTTCTGACCATGCCGGTGATGGGCTCCCTGGCGACCCAAACCGCGGCGACTTCCTTCATCGAGAAAATCAAAGGTTCGGGCGTGAGCACCACGGCTGATATGGCGGTCTGGCTGAGTCCGGATGGCTGGAAGGCCTCGCCGACCCCGGTGTGGGTGGAAGGTTCCGCGGCCCCCGGGACGGGTGGGGCAAAGTTTTCCTCCTTCAAAGATCTCGCGATGCTGCCCGGCTACGGCCCGATCTTCACCGCGAGCCTGCAGTTGAAAACCGGCACCCCGCGGTCACCGGCGCGCGTGACCTCGGCCTTTGGGCGATGAATAGCGATGGCCTCCTGCAACTGCTCCTGCGCGAGGGCGACAGCGTGAGCGGCCAGCAGATCCGAAACTTCGAGGTGTTCCGCCTGGTCCGTGGCTCCCAGGCCCAGCGCCGCGCCTTTGACCAGGAAGGTCAGGTCGCCCTCCGCGCCTTCCTCGCCGACGGCACTCGCCGACGAGGAGGCGCCGTGTAGCGTCGGCTCTATGAGCCGAGAGGGAAACCGCCCATTGCCGTTCACGCTCACTCGGTATTCGCGGCGAGTCGCCGCGAACAGCACTCGAGTCGAGTGCTCCACCCGGAAAAGGGGGCATCGCAGCCGCGGCCTTTCTAACTGTCCTCCCTAACGCACGCTGATCTTCGCCGTCATCGTATGACTGGCCCCTGGCGCGAGGGTGATCGAGTCGGCCCCCGCATTGGCCGTTTCGATGCAGGCCATCCCCGGCCATTCGTCATCGCCGAAATCCGCCATGGCCTTGGCTTTCGCCACCCACGGATTCCACACCACCGTGGTGGCGGAGCCCGATTTCTCGACCACGATTTCGCGGTTGAGGCCGGGGTCTTTCAGCACGCAGGTCGTGGTGGTGCCGGGGAAAACGCGGTCGGTCTCGCCGAAGAAACGGATCGATTCATTCGGCTGCTGCTTGTGGGCAAAGGCCTCGACTTTATCGATGTAAGCCGCGCCCTCGAGCCCGGTGACTTCCACCGCCTGGATCGCCGACACCGTGAAATAGGTATGCAGCGCGACTTCATAGGTGAAGGGCTGCGCGTCACGATTTTCGACCGTGAAGATCATCTCCAGTTCCTTGCCCATGCGCACCTGAAAGCGCGCCAGAAATGCATGTGGCCAGTAGGCACGCGTCGCCTCCGTTTCCGAAAAAGTAAACGTCGCCACCACCGCGCCGTCGGCCTCGGCCGCGAGCGATTCGACCGTCCATTCCGCCGTGCGGACAAACCCGTGCGCTGGGCTCTTCGGATCGCTGGCCCGCGCCGCAAACCACGGGAAACAAACCGGCACCCCGCCGCGAATCGCCTTGCCCGGAGCAAAAAGACTCTGGCCGCTCGTGAACAGCACCGGCGCCGCACCAGCAGGCGTCCACGAAGCCACATGCGCACCGTGGACATAGATCCGCCCCTGCGCCGCAGGCGTGTGAATGTCGAGCGCAGTCAAACCGCCAGACCCTTCGACGAAGGTGGCGAGACCAGGGATTTCAAGGGAACGCAGGGCGCTGGGATTCATGCCCGCGATGCTGAGCGCTGATTCGCCCTTTGACCAGCGTGGAGAAGGCTACGATTTGGCGAATTGGATCCCGCGATGCAGCGCTTTGTGGTTCACGCAGCCCTCTGCGTGAAATGAAAAGGATCACCCTGCACCGGGAGGCGTAGGCACGATCGTTTCACGCAGAGGGCTGCGTGAACCACGGGCTGACAGCGGGGCGACCCTTAGATCAGGCCGAGAATCGCCGCCTTCTCCGCCTTGGCCGTGATGATCCCGCTGATCGCGTCCTTCGCGACATCCGGATCCTTGAGCCCGTGCCCGGTGACGGTGCAGACGAGGGTGCTGCCCTCGGGCAGATCGCGCAGCGGAGAATTCGCCGGAGCCGGATCGCCGACATGCTTCAGCAGACCGGCGATGCTCGCCGCGCTGGCCGGCTCGACAAAGATGCCTTCATTGGCCGCGAGCCAGCGCTGGGCCGCGAGGATTTCCTCGTCGGTCACGATATCGCACGCGCCGCCGGAATCCTTCATCGCCTCGGACGCACCCGTCCAGCTGGCCGGATTGCCGATCCGAATCGCCGTCGCGATGGTCTCGGGTTTCTCGACCACGTGGCCGTGGAAAATCGGGGCCGATCCCGCCGCCTGAAAGCCGACCATGCGCGGCAGACGCGTGGCTTTGCCGAGCTGATGAAATTCGCGATAACCCTTCCAGTACGCGGTGATATTGCCCGCATTGCCGACCGGGATCAGGTGCACCGTGGGCGCGTCGCCGAGCGTTTCGATGATCTCGAAGCTCGCGGTCTTCTGCCCTTCGATCCGGTGCGGGTTGATCGAATTGACGATCGCGATCGGCTCCGTTTCGCCGATCTCGCGGACGAGCCGAAGGGCGTCGTCGAAATTGCCGTCGATCGCCACCACCTTCGAGCCGTACATGAAAGCCTGCGCCAGTTTGCCGAGGGCGATCTTGCCCGCCGGCAGCAGCACGATGCAGGCGATGCTGGCCCGCGCCGCATACGCCGCCGCCGCCGCGCTGGTATTGCCCGTCGAAGCGCAGATCACGGCCTTGGCCCCACCTTCGACCGCCTTCGAGATGGCCATAGTCATGCCCCGGTCCTTGAAGGAACCGGTCGGATTGAGGCCTTCGTACTTGATGTAAACCGATGCCCCACGGCCGACCAACGCGCCCAGCTTCGGCGAGTGAATGAGCGGGGTGCTGCCTTCGTTCAGCGAAATGACCGGAGTCGCGTCCGTCACAGGAAGGTACGGGCGCCAACGGGCAATCACGCCCCGGTCATGAGTAAGTGCAGAAGACATCGGTCGTTGAAAAAAGGGGTCGGACTATCGCGAGGCTCCACCCGAGCGGCAAGGGCCAAATCGTAAACGATTCGCGGCAAAAGGAAGGCCAACGGAAGCGGCTTTTCCCCGAACCGCTCCGAAAATCAGCCCAGCCGCTCATCCGCGGATTCATGGCGTGCACAGCATCCGCCAAGTGGTTCACGCTGCTTCCCGGGTCCGCGGTCGGCAGAGGCCGGAACACGACCCCATTCCGCCTCCGCCGCCGCTGCCCTCTGGATGGCTGAAATCCTTCCTTTTTCCGCACCCTCTTTCCGGTAGCTTCATGAGGCATCCGCCGATGAAAGGTTCCTCCCGCCGCCAGATCAATCAGATGTTAGGCGCTGCTACGCGCACTCTATAATCGTCGCCTATGTTTGCCCGCCTTAAACAGATGTTCGCGCTCAAAACTCCAGTGCAATTTGAGCATACAGCGTTCGGGTGTTTCGAGGGCAGCGATGGCGTCTGGACGGCATCCATTTCACACGGTTCCGACAGCTTTCAGTTGTCACTCGGTGGCTCGGATTCAGCGCCTGACGACCGATTACTTGCGGCTGCAGCCAGATTGCTGCCGCGCTTCGACGAGCTGCGCAATATTGCGCTACGCTTCATCACATCGCAGGAGTCATCCGCACGCCCCGAGCATTTCACCATCTACGGCTTCGACTTCTTGTGGGAGGATCGTCCCGATGACTTTGTTCTCGAGTTCACGATGGTTGGTGACATTGTCGGCATTTGGCGCGTCGAGTTCGAGTCTGGCGCGCCCAAGTTTCTCGGTCGCGATGACTGAACCTCCAACAGCCGCAACGGCTAAATGATCCGCAATGGACGCCTTTCAATATTTTTCTCCTGACTCTTCCCATCACCCCTTCCCGCCTTTTCGCTGCTATTTTTCGTGCGCGTGACGGACGGCCTCTGTGGTAACTAGGGATTGAATTGACGGGCGCCCTGGTGACAACTGATTCTGTTTCGCTCTTATTAGTCGATATGCCCACCACATTCTATCTCTCGTTTGAAATCCTTCCCGGAGATGAAGGCTTAGTCGACCAAAGAATTGAGGGTGCCGAAGCCAACTGTTGGGTAGTTGCATCCGATCCTGCCTCAGCGGCGATAAAGGCAATATATCAGCTCCAAAGAACTGGTTGGAAGATCAAATCAAAAGTGATCCCTCCGGTGGCCGTTCGGCTTGAGGATTTTAAAGACAAGGACTTGGGAGAGAAAGCATTTTTGGAAGCTCAGGAAGAAGGGATCGCCGTATTCATTGTGGCACACACCCCGGCCAAGGATCTTCAAACAGAAGCTCCTGTTCGGCAGGTTTTTGATAAAAAAGAAATGGACTTGAGCGAGTTTATCGAGGCGCAACAATCTGCTCGATCGCTGGGCAGGTGTCTCTATTATAGCAAAACGGAAAATTGTGGTACAATCATCGATGCTCACTCCATTCAAAAGAACGGCGCTCTTTCCGTAATTGCCCGGGACGGTTACGTGTATTCGATGTCACGTAAGTTTACTGACATTAAGAAGAATAAGGGAAGGCCCGTCCTCGTCCGAACACATGTTAATTCGATGTCGACGTTCCGAGGGTTGTGCCAATATCACGATAATCTTCTGTTTCGCCCTATTGACACGGTCGCGCTTCAGCCTTCATTGGAACAGGTATTTCTTTATGCTTACCGTTCTTTGCTCCGAGAGAGGTTCGTGAAGGAATGCGCGATTGAGGTCTGTAACAATCAACTCAAAAGCTTTCACGGCACGGCAGCCACCCGAGGGCTGCTTGAAGGAACGCGAGATGGTAATATTTTAGGGCTGTCGAACTTGGAAACTCAACAAGCCAATTTCGAAAAGTCGCACAAGGACGGCAATTTTAGCGATATTCGTTACGTGATGTTTCGGTCATCACAAGCTCCTACGGTCGTATTTTCAGGATTAATTTTTCCGGATTGGGGATTCAATGGTGAACTCATCCAAGATTTGAGAGCTCGGGCAAGCGACCGAGGGCTGATGACATTTTCATTTGCGCCAACCGACCGTGGATGGGCTTATTTAATGGCCTGGCACAAAGTAAGCGACGCAGCTTGCTGTTACTTTATTTCGACACTTCAAGCCGCTATTAGAAGCGGGAAAGCTGTTGAGGACTTGCTTTTCGGGCTGGTTGTTAAAGGATGTGAGAACGCGGCCTACTCCTCCGACTGGCTAAAGCGGCGCACGACGAAGGAACTACAGGACTTAGAGGAAGCGATAGCTCACGGATCCGACGTGTTAAGCCTAACGGCTCCGAATTATCTCCAAACCGGAATTGCAGATATTCACGATTGGAAATTCGATGCGGTGCAAGATAATCTAAAAAAGGAGCGCGGGAAATAGGGGTCAGTCATCAAGTCTGGACAGGCTGTCAAAAATCGTTGCCTGCCCCGCATTTTCTTTGGACCGGGTCTCCTGCCGTGCCCGGCTCGGGTTGATTAAAACTCTCGCACCCGCACATCCGCGGTGAAGCCGATCGTGAGGTCGTCTTTGCCGGCGCTGAGGGCCAGCTTGGCTTTGCCGATCTTGATGAAGCCGATGCTCTCGGCTTCGATGCCGAAACGATCCAGCGGCCCGCCGATGGTGCCCTGGACCTGGCCGCCGACGGTGAGTCCGGCGAGGCGTGCGATGACATCCGTGCTGCCGGCGTTGCCGCCCGCGAATTGGTCGTCGGCATCACCGATCATGCCGTTGGTTTTGTTGATGCCGGCGACGATCGAGCTGGCGACAAAATCTTTGCCGACGGTGATCAAGCCGAGGGCGGCATCGGGATTCTGGCCCACAAAGTTGGTGTCCACCCCGGCGCCGATGCGGCCGTGATCGAGGTTGCCGAGAATCGTGAGTTTGGCGATGCCGAGGGACGCGGCCTGCGTTTGGGCGGCGCTGCTGAGGCGGGCGCCGATGAGCGCCGGGTGGTCGGCCGTCCCACGGACGTCTCCGCCGATGGTGACCTGGCCGATGCGATCGAAGTAGAGGCCGCTGGTATTGTCGTCGCTAGTGACCGAGCCCTTGATGACGGCGCTCTTGAGGAAGGAACCGGTGGGCTGATCGCTGAAGAGACTGCCGGAAAAGATTCCGTGCCCGCCTTGCACGCTGCCGCCGATCACAATGCTGGTGGTGCCATGCGACTCGACCGATCCGCTGAGATTTCCATCGCCGCCCATGAGGCTGCCGCCGATGGCGATTTTGGCCGTGCCCGCGGCAAAGAGACGGAGCGAGCCGCTGGCCGTGGCGAAGTCGCCCAGCAAGGAGCCGCCGATCTTGGTGGAGGCGATGGTCTTCGCGGTGATGCTCCCCGAACTGAAACCGTCGCCACCGCGCAGGCTGCCTTTGACGAGGACGCTACCGATGGAGGACTGCGAGATGATGGATCCCGAGGAGCTCGCGTCGGAGCCGCGCAGATCGCCGCCTACGCTGATCGCGCCGGTCTTGCCGTTGCCGAGTTCGAGGTGCCCGCCGAAGTCGCCGGCCACCGTGATTTTGCCGGCGCCATCGGCCAGGGTGGAGATGGCCTGCTGGGCGCCGCCGAGCAGCGCGCTGTCGAAGGCGTGAAAGGAGCGCACGCTGAGTTGCTTCACGCTCGGGGCCGGTGCGGCAGCGTTGCCGGCGTCGATTTCCGCGAGGTCGCCGGGCACGATGACATTGCCGAGATCGACCCCGGTGGCGAGAATGCGGCCCACGTTGACGATGCCGTCGCCGCCGAGCGGTCCCGGCTTCGCCACGATCGTCACGTTGGCGCCGGCGAAGGTCGCATCGAGCGTGAGCGATTGCAGGGCGCTGCCGTTCACCCCAGCGAGCATGCGGAAGTTGGCGGGCGTGAGGGTGCCTTTGCTGACGGTGAGCGTGACGAGGTCGCCATCGATATCCGTCCAGGTGGCCTTGGCGTCGGTGATCGTGGGCGCGGGGGCGTCGACCGACACGGTCAATTCGTCGAATTTGCGGGTGCCGTCGCCGATTTTGCCCAGGTCCGTGAGCGCCGCGGTGGCGAGATCGACTTGATAGAAGTGAGTGGAACCGGAACGCGAAAGACTGAGCCAGCCTTGATCGGGTGCGCCCACGGGTCCGGCGATATCAAAGCCAATGCTGGAACTATCCGAGACGATGGTCTGGCCATTGACCGTGGCTTTGGCGATCGGGTGCACGATGCCGCTCCCGACGTCGTCCGGCGTCTGGCCGATGCTGCCGACGGTGACGAGCGTGTCGTTGAGAAAATTGTAACCGTAGAGGGTGGTGCTCTGGCTTCCGAAATTGTGATCGTAAGCGATGGCGGCGATGTTTTCGTTCGCGTTGGGCTGGTCGAGCGCGTTGCCGTTGAAGTTACCGTTGGCGATGATGCCGAAATTCTGGTTGGCCCCATTGGTCAAACGAACGGACCCATCGGTAGGATCGACGTCGAGACCGTAGGTGCCGGTGTCGGCCAGGCTGTTGAAAGAGATGGCGCCGAAGGGAGTCGCGACGCCCGTGGAAGGATCGATGGTATAGGCGCGGCCGGAGCGCGTGGAGCCATTGTCTTGCACGGCGAAGGCGAAGAGCTTGCCGGTGTCCTGGTTGAAATCGAGGGCGACGACGACCTGGCTGCCGGTTAACCCGGTGACGACGATATCCTGCGTGAGCACATCGGGATGCGCGGAGTCAAACGCCACCAGATGATTGGTCCCGGATTCAATGGCGAAGACCGTCGCGGGAACGACGCGGGTTTCGAGGGCTTCAATGGCGGATGGGGTTTGCATGGATCCAGCCGTAAGGCCTCGCGCCGAATACGGGAATACGCCGCCGGACGTAGACGCGGGCGACTTCGCCGGCGCATCAGGGGCTGCGAAAACCGCGCCCTTCACCCCGGAACACAAAGCTTTATTTCGCGCTCGATTTATTGAGGTGGGCGGTAAACTCAGCTGGTGGGCGAACCTCCCACTTCGCTCACTCATAACTCCCCGGCCTCGTCCCAGTCGTCTCGCGACTCTTCTCGAAATCGTTCTCGGTCTCTTCTCCTCTCACTCACTATGAACGAAAGCCAGGACCTCCGTCTCGAAGTTGCCGATGGATTTTTCCTCAGTCCTCACGTGCGGACCGATCAGGCTGCTTACCTGGAGCACTTTACCGATCCGGAGATTGCCCGGAATCTATTGGCCCTTCCTTTCCCTTTCACCGAGGCGGATGCGGAGTGGTGGTCCCATCGCTGCCAGCAGTCGGCCCATTCCCAGGCGACGATCCTGGCGCTGCGCGAGCCAGCGGGTTATCTCATCGGTTCGATCGGCGTCGTGGGAGCACTCCCGGCCGGCGCTCATAGTGCCGAGTTCGGTTACTGGCTGACGCAGTCGTATCGTGGGCGCGGGCTCATGCCTCGCGTTATCGGCACCTTCGCCGACTACGCTTTTCAGCGTCTTCACCTTCACCGGCTCTACGCCACGCCCTTCACCTCGAATCGTGCCTCCCATCGCGCCCTGGAGAAGGCCGGTTTTCAGCACGAAGGCTTGCTCCGGCACCACCACTGCAAGCAAGGCACCTACCTCGACGCCATGATCTATGGACGCATTTCTGAATCCAACGGAAACGCCGAGGGCATGTTTGAGAAATGACCGCACCCCGAAGATCGCGTTCCACCATCGCCGCGCGATTTCTCAAACACACCTAGCCATACGCTGCGAATGCGCTCTGCCCGTCGCTGAGCTCGCTATTGCTCGGCGTTCCTTGCGCGCGGCCACCGACTTTCCAGATGAAGACTTGTTACTACACTGCCACCAGCCTTGATGGGTTCATCGCCACCGAAGACGACTCGCTCGATTGGTTGTTTCCGCTGGGTGATATCAACGAAACCAGCTACCCGGCTTTCATTGCCGAGGTCGGCGCGTTGGCCATGGGAGCATCAACTTACGAATGGATGCTGCGGCACGGGCTGACCGTGGCCGCTCAGACAGGCTCCGCCTGGCCCTACTCTCAGCCCACCTGGGTCTTCTCCCGCCGAACGCTATCCGTGGTCCCAGGAGCAGACCTGCGCTTCGTGCAAGGCGACGTTCGGCCTGTTCATTCCGCGATGCGCGCTGCCGCGGGAGACAAGAACATCTGGGTCGTGGGCGGCGGCGATCTGGCGGGGCAATTCCATGATGCCGGGCTGCTGGACGAGATGATCGTGCAAGTGGGCTCCGTCACGCTCGGACAGGGGAAACCGTTGTTTCCACGTCGGCAGACCAGTCCTCCGCTCTTGTTAACTTCGGTCAGAAAGGTCGGCCCGGGTTTCGCGGAACTATGTTATCAAATTCCGAACGACCGAAGCACCTCACCCGAATGAACAATATCGAACTCCAGACCTCCGATAGTCCTGAAGCGGAGGACGTCAAATTCCTCTATCAGCAGCTCGCTATCTTCAACCAAGCCCAGGCTGGCCTGGCCTCCGTTCGCGAGCTGGCGGTCTTTGCCCGGCGCGATACGGAGATCGTGGCTGGACTATACGGGTTCACTCACTGGAACTGGTTCCATATCCGCTATCTCTGGGTCGCCGAGGCGCTCCGTCATCAAGGCCTGGGCCGGCAGCTCATGCTCGCGGCGGAGCGAGAGGCGCGGATTCGGGGCTGCGACCACGCGCATGTGGATACCTTCAGCTTCCAGGCGGCCCCATTCTATGAGCGTCTTGGCTATGTGGTCTTTGGCCGCCTGGAGGACTATCCTGCAGGCCACGCCAGGATCTTTCTCGAGAAGCGCAACCTGCCCGCATGATCGCCCCGCCTGACGACCGTCAGCCTGGCGAAACTCCGCCCGGTCTTGCTCCCGTCAGTGTGCGTTTGCTGACGCCCGCCGATGCCGACGCCTACCTGCAGGTTCGCTTGCAAGCGCTGCAGGAACGACCGCCCGCTTTCGGCGCGCTCCCGGAGGAGGAACCGTCCCTCGCCGAGCTGACCCTCCAATTGGCCGCGAACGATGACCGGTGTTTTTTCGGCGCGTTTCAGGACGGGCAACTGCTCGGCATCCTCCGGTTTTCCCGCTATTCGGCCGCCAATGAGAAGCACCGGGCGTATCTGGCGGGGCTGTACGTCCTGCCGCCATTTCGCCGCCACGGCTGTGGCCGAGCCCTCATCCGCGAGGCTCTGCATCGAGCCGCGCAGGCCGCCGCGATCCGGAGAGTCAACCTCACGGTCGTGACCCAGCAGGAAGCCGCCATCCGCCTCTATCAGTCGTTTGGCTTCCGCATCTACGGCACGGAAGAGGAGACCTTTTCAAGTGCCGGAAAATTCTACGACGAGCACTTGATGACTTTGGAGATTCACTCGAAAGCCCCTCGATAAACGGAAGCTAAAATGAGAACCCTCGGCCGCGTCTTTGCTGGCCCGCAAAACAGCGATCAAGCTCGGTGCAACATGGTGCTGTGTTAACAGGCTTTCGCCTGTCATTGAACTTGGCAACGTTAGACGCATTGCATAGTTAGTCTTCCATGCGGTTTTATCTCCTCCCCATCGCAGCCTTTATTTTGCTCGGCGCGCACGCGAGCGCATTGGATCTTATCATCGACCGGGTTTTGATTTCCAAACATCCGATTCCGGCACCGTATTTCGTTTGCCTCGCCGCCAAAGCAGACCGGGCCGAGGCCACTTTCCAACCACCCAAGACGCCCTATGGCTCAGGCGGAATTACAGGTTCTCCCATCGAAGTCCCGATGAACCTGGTCCTCAAGGACGTGCAAAAGAACTCGTGGGCAACCGTTACTCTCCAACTCGACACCGACGGAGCCGCCGCCGCCACTTACAAAGCCCTCAAGAAGCATACCGGCAGACTGCAGATTCTTGAGGGTAGCCACAGCGCCAAGTTTACCCCGGCGCTTTATAATACTCCTTTCATCTACGAGGTCTTTTACCATACCAAATGATGCCGGTGGGTGGCTGGGCTTTCCAGGTTGCGGCATCGTCTTCTCTACACGCGACCCAACACCACTGGTGCTGGCGGCTACCGGCATCTTCGTTGCGGGCAGCGTATTCAAACCTCAGGCCGATGACCTGCTTCGACGACTACAAAAAAAATTTCGCGCAGGCGCTTTCCCGCCAATCGCCGTCGGCCTGGCGGGAGTTTGGACGGGATGTGCTGCTTCGAAATGCTCCCATTTGTGGACCAGGTCGATCGAGCGCCTGCCCGACAGGCCTTGGCCGACGCGTTCATTCGATTACAAGCTGGCTGCGCTTGGCTCAGCGAGTTTCTTCGAGTGAAGAGGGGTGGACTTGTCCAGGGGTTGGGTGCACGATGTTTCTCACTGCGCGATGATTCTATGCTGATGAAGCTGCGGCCCTGGATTTTTCTTGGTGTGGGGGTGGTCGTGGGTGGGTTGCTGGCGCCGACGATTGGTGCGGTCGTGCGGGTGGGGAAAACGATGGGCGTGGTGGCGAATCAGGATTTTCCGCTGGTGGAGATCGCGAATGAGCGCGGGGTGAAATTGTACGAATTGCGGAAGGGAGAAGCGCGGCCGATGCCGTACGGGGACTATCAGTTGGTGATTCCGGGGCGGGCGGTGATGGGGCTGGCGAAAAACAATCGGGGGTCGTGCACGCTGCGTGCGGCGGGGGACGTGGTCGTAGCCGAGACAAATGAAGATGCGAAGCTGATGGGGCTGCCGCGTTAGATCGATCATACAGATCGCGCGATTTTACTCCGATGAATCTGCTGGAACTGACGCTTTTTGTTTTTGCCGGGGTGATGGTGGTGCTGGGTCTGTCGATGCTGATTTGGCGTGGGTGGCGCGAACAGCGGGAGGTGGAGCTGGAGTGGCGGGTGGTGATGGAAGCGGAAAAGGAGAATGAGCGTTATCGGCCGCCGGGTGGGTCGTGGGCGATGGGTGGGCGCTGGCGGGTGAAGGACCAGGCGCCGAGTACGGCGGCGCTGCTCTATGCGCGGGCGGGGAACGATGCGGGCGCGGCGGATCATACGGCGTGGGCGATGGGACAGCTGGAGGCTGGGGTGGATTCGCCGTCGCTGCGGATTCTGGCGGGGTTGATAGGCGATGAGGATCCGGCGGAGGTGGAGCGTTATTTCCGGCGGACGTTCGCTGAACTGGGTTGGGTGATGCCGGATTTCCCCACGCGGATGCGTAACTATGCGGAGGAGCTGTGCCGGGAGATCGGGGCGGGGACGCTGGAGCCGGAGGCGGGCGTGCGGCGGCTGTATCCGACCTGCCTGGCGATGGACTATGCCGACGAGTACCGGGTGTGGCTGGATCTGGAGGACGGGCTGGACCTGCTCCAGATGGGCGAAAAAGGCGGGCCGTACGAAGGGCTGACACTGGAGAATTTCGACGCGACGGTGCGGTGGGAAGCGGCGCGATTTTTGGCGACAGCCCAAGCGAGTGAGGCTAGCTGAACCGGAAATGTCCCTTCGAAGTGCCTGGGTGTTGATCGCGCTGAACGTGTTTTATTTCGCGTGCAGTTTGGGGTTCCCGAAAATGGATCCGACCGACCCGAGTACGAGGGAGCGGGGCCTCGCGCGGATGCAGGGGCGCCTGCGAACGGTGGGGACGCCGGAGCAAATGCGGGCGCAGGCGGCGAGGTTGATGGAGGTCGTGCGGGCAGCGAGTGCTGGGATGGATGCCTTCGAGGCGACGACCCGGAAGGTGCTGGAGGTGCAGAGGTTTTTAGCGCTCGGGAACGTGGTGATGGTGCTGGTCGGCATGCTGGATGCGCATCTGCTGGCGAAGAAGAAGCGGACGATCGCGGCGGCAGCAGGCGCGCAGGCGTGAGCGGGCGGGTGAATGGAGCGAGGGTGGAACGGGCGGCTCGCCCGTTGTTTCCGGCGCCTCGCCGGAAACGCTTCACTGCGCGATAGCGCGGCCGGATCGAAACGCGCGTCGGCTCAGGCTGGAGCTTGCGCTCCAGGAGGCTGCCGCCGCCGCGGCAGAAAGAGGGCCGAGGCGGGCCGCCTCGGCCCACAGGCCAGTGGCCTGTTCCACCCAAGACTCGGCAATCGTTCGCTGCGGGAGGAAAGAACGGGGTGGGCGCGGTTGTTGCTTGATCGGGAGGTCCCATCGCTTACTTAGAGCTACGACCAACCGAAGGAACCCCAATGTCGAGAGAGACGAGAGAGCCCGATCAATCCACGATCGTTCCCCGCATCAAGCATCGTGATTTTCTGAGTACGATTCAGTCGATGAATCTGCCGCCGGAATCGCTGCCGGTGATGGAGCCTCTGGTGGCGGATTTGTTAGTAACCTATGCGTTTGATTTGCCGCATGCGTTTCAAATGGTGATGGCGGCGGATCAGGAGCGGCTGGGGCTGTCGAAGGAGGAGATGCGGGAGATCGCTATTGCTAACTTGCGGGAACAACTCGACGCAGTCGATGTCCAGGGCGACCCGCCGGTGGTGCGGGTGATCGCGGGGAACAATCTCGATGCGTGCCTGCTGCTGTGCGACGAGATCTGGGAGACGCTGGCGGAGACGATTCCGCCGGATCTGGTGGTGGCGGTGCCGACGCGGGACCTGGTGCTGGTGACGACGACGCGTTCGACGAAAGGCGGGGTGGATCAAATCCGGCGCCGGACGAAAGAGGCGCGAGAGACGGACCGGGTGCACGGGCTTTCGGATCAGCTGCTGATTCGAAAGGGGGACCGGTGGGAGGTCTTTGCGTGAGGAGTCGGGCCGGGCGGGAAAGCGGTTTGGAATTGAGAGACAGCCGCTGTCTGCGCCCCGGCAGGGGCGCGGGAAGGGTAGTTTCATCGGACTGTGAGCGCTTCCCGCAACCCTGCCGACATTCCTCCGGGATGTCCCCAAACGGCGGCAACCCAATTTGAACCCCTCCTAAAAGGGGCGTGGGTGCGGGGAACGAGCTGCGATCGATTGTAGGATAGACGACCGGAGAACGCCTGGGTGGAGCCCCGGGCTCGGGTGCGCTGTCCGGCGACTCGGCGAACAGGAGACGAGAGGGGTGGTTTCAGAAGAATCGGACGGTTTGCAGCGCCGTGTTGCGTCGGCTCTATGCGCCGAGAGCGAAACCGCCCATCCCCGTTCACGTTCACACCGCATTCGCGGCGAGTCGCCGCGAATGGCACGCGAGTTGCCGGCTCCACCCAGAACTCTGCTGCCGCCGGCGGCCACGCTTTTACTTGCGGGGAAGGGAGGGACGGGGTCTGTTTCCGCGCGCTGATGCGCGGTTTGATTTTGTCTATCTTCCTTCTTTGCCGGTCTATGAAATCCTCGAGTCGCAGTCTTTTTGTTCCGACCGCTTTGGCCGCGGTTTTTGCCCTGGCGGGGTGTGGGTTTTCGAAGATGGGGCAGGCGGCGGGGAAAGGGGTGGAGCAGTTTCATCAGCAGTTCAACGACTCGAAGTTGAGCGAGATTTATGTGACCGCGGCACCCGAGTTGAAGCAGGGGGTGCAGGATGTGGAGTTCATGAAATTCATCACCACCGTGCGGCGAAAGCTGGGGGCGTATCAGACCGGCCAGCAGACGGGGTGGGCGATGAATACGACGCCGGGCGGCACGCAGGTGACGGTGGCCTATCAGTCGACGTTTGAGCACGGTTCGGGGGTGGAGCGATTTGTCTTTTTGGTCTCGGGGGAAACGGCGAAGTTGCTTGGCTATCATATCGATTCGCGGGAGTTGATGATGAACCCTTGAACGGGCGCACGACTGACCGGGTGAGCTGGAAATGATACCGCACGGCCAGCGATGAAACTCAAGGTGCTCCAACCCAGAGAATGGACGGCGCTGCGGGGGCGGCTGGGGGCGCTGCTGCCGGAGGCGGAGGCGACAGAGGCGTTTTGGGGAAAGATCGAGATCGGCCAGGCGGTGTTGCGGAGGCATCTGGCCCGGTTCGGCGCCGAGAGGGTGGAGTGGGAATTGCCGGGGCATCGGCAGCGGTGCCGGGTGCTGTATGTGTATCTGTATGCGGAGGCGCTTTATACGCCGGAGCTGTTGCCCGGCCTGGTGATGGCGCTGCCGCTGGACGACGAGCTGCGGTGGGGGCTGGAGCTGGAGTGCTACAGCGATGCGCGGCGCCTGCCGAATGGGAACCCGCTCTGCCTGGGCTGGGCCGCGATCGCGGAGGGGGCGCTGCAGATTTCCTCGGACTATCGCGAGCTGATCGCGGCGGCGGCGGCGAAGCTCGGGGTGGAGCGGGTTTGATCGTCGGAGGTGCGTTTGAAAAATGCCGATCTTTGCCCGGGGGAAGGTTCGCTCGGTGGCGTCGTCGCTCCCCCGGCATCGCGTTGCGATGCCGCCGGGGGCGCTTGTGTTTTTTTTCAAATTCACCCCAGTGATCATCCTATGACTTTTCGAGCGCCGGTTTATTTCAGTCCGCGGTGGAAGGAGGAGTTGGTGGGGACGCTGGATGGGCACACTTTCATCGTGGAGATGACGATGGGGAAGTATGCGGTGTATTTTCCGGCGGAGGTGAAGTGGGAGGCGGCGGCGCCGGAGTGGGCGCGGGGGCAGTGGGAACGGGTGCGGGCGGATCTGGCGGCGTGGTGCGCGCGAGAGAAAATGCCGCTGGAGCTCGAGGAGCGGGCGTGGGTGAGTTTCGAGGGATAGAGTGGGCAGTATTTTTGGAGGGCATCGCACCGTCGATGCCGGAGAGTGAGTGGCCCGCGCGGTCCGATGCTACCCCGGGTGCGGTCGCGCCCGATGGGTGATTGGCCTGCGTGAGCGTTCAAGCTGGGCGGGAGATTCGGGGCCGTTTTTTTGCCGCCGAGTCGCTCGCCCGGCACCGACGGCGCGGTGCCCTCCAGCTGTTCAACTCAATTTCGCGACGCTGGCGGTGAGGTCTCTCTCACGGCAAAGGCGATGGGGCGAAGGCCGGGTGTTGGCGGAGGAGAGCGGGAGACTTTTTTTATCAGCCATTCTTCGCCGGAGGCCGGTGGTTTTTGCGCCCTGAGTCCGGGCATCTGAGCCAGCCCGGGGGACTCCGAATCCTTCTCCGCACAGCAATTCCAGTCCCAGATCGAGAAAAAAAGCTTTGGCGGCGGGAAGATCATTTACGATGACTCTGGCGTGATCCAGTCTGCTGGTTTTCATGAGTCGAACCCTCTCCGCCCCCTCGGTTGCTGTCGATCGGTCCACCCTAGGATCGGCAATCCGGAGCGCGGGGCGAGTATGCGAACTGCTGCATCGGGCCGACCGAAAGCTGCCTAGGGAGACCGTCTTCCTGGCTTAGCTCCCAGCGAATCTAAAAATACGACCCAGCCATCATCGAAGAAACATGAGTACAAATGCCGCCAACGACGAACAGAAGGTGACGTTGCCGACGGAAGAGGAACAGGCGCGGTTGGATGAGCAGCGGGAGGTGATTGAAGATATGATCGGGGATGAAACGACTCGTGCGGAGTACGAGACGCCGGCGGGGAAGCTGTCCCTTTTGGAGGCGATCGTGGAGCAGGGGGCGATCGCGTCCGAGGATACCTATGGTTTGCAGAGCATGGGAATCGTGCTGGGGGATGTCTTTGCCGAGGCGCTCGGTTTTGAGTGGGTGACGGTGGAGGATTCCTATGGCCGGGATCCGGCGCTGCGGTTTCCGGGGACGACGATTTTGCTTTTCCCGCTGACGATGATTTCGAAGCGGGTGGAGCGCGGGGAACAGGTGGATGTGCGCGAGCTTTTCACCGAGATCGCAAAGGAATTGGAGAAGGTCCGGGCGCAGTATTGACGGCGCCGGCGGGCGGGGCGAGATGCGGGCGATGGGGATGAATGCTGAAACTCATGCCGTAGAGCTGCCGCCGGAGGTGCGGCAGCCGTTGCGATTGCCGCGGTCGTATCGGTCGCGTTGGCCGCTGGGGAAGCTGCTTCCGGTCTGTGCGCTGCCGGTGGTAGCGCCACCGATACGGGAATTGCTCGGGGTGCTGCCCTGGGCCAGCAGCTGGCCGCTGTCGGCGAAGTCGAAGCTCGTGAGTGCCCTGATCTGGGGGGATAGCCTGCTGATGCTGGCTTTCGCGGGTGGCGTGCTCTGCTTTGTGGTGGCGAGCTGCCTGGCGTCTGAGAAACGCCCCTGGGCGGCTCGGGCCGCGCTGAGTGGACTGGTCCTGGCGGTGGCGTTGTTTGTCGGGTTCCGGCTGGAGTGGCCGATCCGCCAGATCGCGATGCATCGCATGATGGTGGAGCAAGGGGCTCCGCTGGTGCAGGCGATCCGGGCGCACGAGGCGAAGTACGGGGTGCCGCCGCCGACGCTGGCGGCGTTGGTCCCGGAGTTTTTGCCCGCGGTGCCGGAGCTCGGGATGCTGCGGTATCCGGATCTTTTCTATTATACGGGGTTGGAGGCGCTGCATCTCGGGGGTGATCCGTGGGCGCTGGAGGTGGAGTCGGCGCCCGAGTTTTCAGACAAGGATTTGTTCCTGTATTTTCCGCAGCAGGATTATTCGGGCGGCGACTGGGGCCGGATCGAGCGAGTGGGTGAGTGGGGGTATGTCCACGAATAGCGAAAAGCGGCCGGGGCCCTTGGGGCGGATCGTTGCCCAGGTGGAAGATTCGGCGCTTTTTTTTGCCGCTGAGTCGCTCGCCCGGCATCGCGTTGCGAGGCCGGAGAGTTGCGGGCGTGGTCCGATGCCGGGCGCAGCCGCGCCCGATGGGTTCCACCCGGCGCTTCGCGATTCCAAGGCGGCGATCTGGAAGAAATAAAAAAACGGTGCTTTGTTGGCCGCGATGACGACGGACGAGAAGATCCAGGATATCGCGGTGGCAAAGGTTCGGCGGAGTTCGCGGGAGCCGGAGGGCTGGCTCACGACGGTGATTGGCGAGCTGCATTTGCAGCTATTCGGGCGCTTTTCGCTCGAGCCGGGGGAGCTGGTCCTGGTGAGCGCGTATCTGAACCCGGAGAGCTGGTATATTTTTACCACGCGCCGGGTGGTCAGCCGGTTCGCTGGGGAGACGCGGTCGATCGATCCTTCACGCGGGTTCGAAGCGAGGCGCGGTGATTTCAAGGGAATGGGAGGAAAGACGCGGGATGTGGTGACCCTGTCGACGCCGGGGGGCGAGACCCTGCGGTATGAATACGAGACGGGGTACCCCTCGATGGCGCCCATCTATGCCGAGCGGTATTGGCAGCTGAAGCATCCGATTTTGCACAAGCTGAGCGGAGCGCCCGTGCGGAGGAACCGGGTGGCTGGAACGACGAAGGGTTAAGACCATGAAGACCATGATACCGATGCTATTGAAACGAATCCTGGCCGTGTGGCTGGTCTCGCTGGCGACGGTGGCGTGGGCGGAGTGGCCGGGGGTGAAGTATGCGGAGGTGCGGGCGTATGCGTGGCCGGCGGAGGCGCCGCTGCAGGAGGTGATGCTCGCGGGGATGAAACCGGCAGAAGGAGCGGTGCAGCCGGAGGGGACGCGGCTGAGCGAGGCTCAGGTGCAGCGGCTGCTGGTGGCGCAGGCGCGGCGTTCGCGGGAGCGGTCCTCGATGGCGTGTTATTATCCGCACAATGCGTTTGTCTTTTTCGATGCGGAGCAGAGGCCGGTGGCGTTTCTGGAGCTTTGTTTCGATTGCCGGAAATGGACCAGCGAGCCGATGGATGCGGAATCGACCCCGGATCTGGTGGAACTGGCGACGATTTTCGCCGAGCTGAAGTTGCCGTTCGGGGAATACAAAACGGTGAAGGAATTGCGGGAGACGATCGAGCTGGCGCGGAATCCGGCGCAGCGGGCAAAGCCGGAGCCGGCGGAAAAATCGGGGAGGCCCGGGCGCAAGGAAAAGGGCGGGAAATAGCGATGGAATTGGCAGGATATTTTTTTGCCGGGGTGGAGTTGGGAGTGATCGGCGATGGGAGCGATCGGAAACCGCGGGTGGAGTGGGTGTATCGGCTCGACGATGGGCTGGGCTGGGATCGGGAGCGGGCCCGCCGGACGTGTGTGATGCTACTGGGGCCGTATCGGGAAAAGGGGCGGGAGTTGCTGGGCGGAATGGGTGGGTGAGGCGTATGGTTTGAGAGTGGTGGGTGGAACGGGCCGCTGGCCCGTTGGCCGGGGCGGCTCGCCGCGGCCTTTCTGCCGCCTCCGCGGCAGCCTTCTGGATCGTCAGATCCAGCCCGTGAAACCGTGATTTTCCGGGCGGCTGCGCTATCGCCCAGTGAAGCGTTTCTGGCGAGCCGCCGGAAACAACGGGCCAGCGGCCCGTTCCACCCGGCGCTGATCGATTGCGAGCAAACCGCGGAATGACCGACCGCTGCAGGGGGCGGAAATAAGTGCTGGGCGGGAGGCGGAGCGGGCGGGTAAAAACCGGGGCTGAAATGTCCCTGATCCCCATCGCCCCCCTCCTCATGAACACGCGCGCTCTTCTCACTGCTTTGGTCCTTGGGCTTGCTGCTTCGGCGGCGCAGGCGACGGTGCTGATTTACGAAGGGCCGGTGAAGACGGTGTCGACCGGGAGCGCGGCGAAGCAGACGGCCTCGGTGCGGACGTACATCGTTTTCGACCTCATGACGGCGTCAGCGAAACGGATCGAGTATTTCCGGGTGGGGAAGAGCAAGGTGAAGACGTATCGCGTGTCGGAGGCGGAGAATTTTTCGAGCCACCTGGTGACGGGCCCGAAGGACACGACGTACAAGGACATCATCGCCGCGGAGACGAATCAGCCTACGGTGGATGAATTCGTAACGCACACCTTTTTCCTGAAAGGAACGGCCACCCAGCGGGAGTATCGCACCGGCGTGAAGCGGCCGCTGCCGCGCGTGCTCACCGGCACGCAGAAGGATGTGCACGTGGTCCTCGGCGTGAACCGGCTGGTGGAGCAGACCTTCGCGCTGAGCTACCAATCCGCGCTCACCATCCAGAGTAATGAAGCTGGAGCCAGCCTCAGCGCAGCGGTGACAAAGGTGACGGATCTGTTGACGGCGAAGGGCTATCAGGTGGAGCAGCAGTGACGGAAGGGAAAGAGGCGGCTGTTTCAACCCCGAAGACCCGAAGGAAGGAAACCATGAGGAGTCGGTTTCCCCTCACGCCTTTCTTCGTGTCTTCGCGCCTTCGGGGGCAAAAGATGGACCTGCCCGGTGCCGCGGCGATGCGGAAATTGATTGGCGGGCCGGAAGGTTGGGCCGTATGGGTGGGTCGGAAGTACAGCCGGGGCGCGGCGGCTGCGACTTAACCAAGGACGCACAGGAATTTTTTTGTTATGAGTTATATTATGGTGGATATCGAGGCGGACGGGCCGATCCCGGGCGATTTTTCGATGATTTGTTTTGGAGCTGTGGTCGTGGAGCCGGGATTGGCGCGCACGTTTTACGGGCAATTGCGGCCGATCTCGGAGCGGTGGAATCCGGACGCCCTGGCCGTGAGCGGGTTTACCCGCGAGCAGACGCTGGAGTTTCCCGAGCCGGGCGGAGTGATGCAGCAATTTGCCATGTGGCTGGCGGTGAATGCCGGCAGCGGGCGGCCGATGTTTGTCGCGGACAACAACGGCTTCGACTGGCAGTTTGTGAACTGGTATTTCCACCACTTCTCGGGGGCGAATCCGTTTGGCTTTTCCTCGATGAATCTCGGCTCGCTCTACAAGGGGCTGGTGCGGGATACGATGCAGCACTTCAAACATCTGCGCCGCACGAAGCACACGCATCACCCGCTGGACGATGCGATGGGGAACGCCGAGGCGCTCCTGGCGATGAGGGATCAGTACCAGCTCAAGATCCGACTATAGCGGAGCATCGACGCCGGCGGTGATGAGTGCGACGTTTGCGCAGGCATTGATCGAGGAGCGGGGAAATCAGCGGCTCGGGCTGGAGGAAAAGATGGTGCTGGAGGAGTGCCGGCGCCGAGGGATCCCGACGACGCTGTTTACGGCGAAGCGGATTCAGCGGCGGCAGCTGCCGCTCACGCGGGAGGTTTTTGTCTGCGGGGATATGGATGCGATGCACGGGGCGATGAAGCAGCTGGGGATCGAGGTGCGGGAGCCGCATGACTATCCGGAGTGTCTCGCGCCTTGGTTTCACCGGCGGGTGTGGCGCTCGACGCTGGGTGGGCTGGAGGCGCGGGTGCGGAATGAACTCGGCGGCGAGCCGGTATTTGCCAAGCCGGCGGGGCGGCAGAAGATTTTTACGGGGCGCGTGTTTACGAGCTGGGAGGATCTCTACGAGGTGGCCTCGATCAGCCGGCAGGAGCCGCTGTGGTGCTCGGAGGTGGTAGCGTGGCAGGCAGAGTTTCGGGTGTACGTGATCGGGACCGGGATTCTGTCGGTGGATCGCTACGCGGGAGAGGCCGGCGTGGCGCTGGATCTCGCTGCGGTGCAGACCGCGCTGGAGGTGTACCGGGCTTCGGCCCAGGCGCCGGCGGCGTATGGGATCGATTTCGGCGTGCTGAGCTCGGGCGAGACTGCGCTGGTGGAGGCAAACGACGGTTATGCGCTGGGGGCGTATCAAATCGACGCCGCGAAATACACGGATCTGCTCTTTGCCCGGTGGCGGGAATTGCTGGATGCGGCGCGCACGCCGTGAGTGGGGCGTTTTCTTTTTTGAATGAAAACCGGCGGCGCGTGGTCTGAAAGCCTGCGATGAACTTCCGAACCTGGTTTGCTTTTCCCCTCCGTGTCTGGATGCTGGCGGCGACGCTGGCGGTCGGTGTGATCTTTTCCGCGAAGCCGGCGGTGGCGGCGGATCTGCCGGGAGAGCTGCCTTTTTTGAAAGTGGGCGGCACGTACACGCTGCAATCGGCGGCGCAGGGCATGCCGGCCATCGTGAAGATCGTGGAAGCGGCGGGTGGGGCGTGGTATCGGGTGGAGTACACGCTGTATGTGGCCGCGGGTCCGATCGATTCGGCCACCGGGGTCCAGCCCACCAAGTCGGTGCGTCGGCAAATGTGGATCAACTTTGCGATGGTGAGCGGGGTGCAGGAAACGGAGACCGCGATGAAGGAGCTGCCTCCTCCGCGATGAAGAAGACCGCACGGGAACGGCTGCGGGAGCATGCGCCGCGGTCGCACACGGCGTTTTCCGCGGCGCTGGCGCTGCCGATGGTCTGGGGCCTTTTGTACGGGATGCTGGGGCCGATTTTTCCGGATCGGCCATCGCTGGGGTTCCGCGGGCAGTACTACTGGCACGCCGTGCTGCTGGCCCTCGGGGCGTTGGGCTGGCTCGGGGCTGTGGGTTGCTGGGTGCGGGCATGGGGCGAGCCGGATGGACGGCTTTCGCGGGTGATCGCGCTGCTGTTTCTAGCGGTCTTTGCGTGGGGCCTGGCGAGTGGGGCGGCGGCAGGGCGGTATTGGTGAGGACGGGGGCGGAGAAAATCCGGGTGGAGACGAGAGACGAACTTTTCTGAAAAAACGCGGGTCTTGCAGCCGCCGTCGTACGGTATTCGCCGCGAATAGCACGCGAGTCGCGTGGTCCACCCAGAAGGGCACTCCACAACCGTGTTTCTTTCCTAAATCGCTCGAAAAGATGCCGCGGGAATTTGAGATTGGCTGGGAATGGATCGGGGGTAGCTTGGAGACGTTCGATCCTTTGGTTATGGGTTTTTCGCAATCTTCGCTCGCCAGCCGTGGGGTCGCGCCGGATGCGGTGCTGGAGGCACTGGGGTTGCGGCGGGTGGGAAAGTTCGAGGATTTCCCGGAATCGCGCATGACGGCGGCGCTAATGCCGGGTGGCTGGTTTGTGGTGGTGGTGAACCGGGCCGAACACGAGATCCTGCGCGAGGAAACGCTGCGAACGTTATCGGCCGCGGAAGGAGTGGAGCTCGTGGCGTCTTTTGTGGAGGAGCACGTGATGGTGAGTGAAGCGAGCGGGTGGCAGGGTGGGCAACGGACGTGGCGGGTGCTGCACGATGCGCAGATCGACCGGGAACATCTGGCGGTGGAGGGCGAGCCACCGGCGGCGTTTGCGGGGATCCGCGATCGTTTGCTCGCAGAGCAGGAGACCGGGGATGAGGAGGTGGACTATCTCTTCGATATCCCGGTGGAAATGGCGCGATCGCTGATGGGGTATCGTCATGATGAAGACACCGCGGGATTGAAGGAGGGGGCGTTTGAGGTGCTGGAATCGGCGGTGCCGGGGAAGTCGTTTTGGCAGCGGCTGTTTGGCCGGGGATGAAAATGGAAGGCGGCTTGTTTCATGGGCGGTCTGGAGTAAGGGGTGAAGTCCGCGCTCCGGTGATTTCGAAAAAAGCTATCCTCCGGTTGTTAGGATCCTCGGCGATCGCGCTGGGGGTGATGCTTGGCAGCGGCGGCTGTGCCCGCGCGCCTTTGCCGAAAGCGGTGGAGAAGGCGCCCGTCGTGGCGAAGGTGAAGAAAACGAAGAAGAAAGCAGGAGCAGAAGAAGTGTTGCCGGAGCATTTCGAGCCGGTGGATTTTGATCCGATGCTGACCAGGGTAGCGAAAACGCTGGAATCGTCGATCCAGGCGGCGGATGCGTATTGGAACCAGCATGGCGTGTTTCCTCCGGGTACGAGTGCGCTGGATGGATGCTATCCCAAATCCCAGGAAGAGCGTTGAGCAAAGGCGCAGACGGAGGACTTGCCCGGGGAGCTGATCGTCTTGATGTGTTACAAGCAGCTCGACGAGGGGAACGGGTTTCGCGTGTGGGGAACTTTCCCGGGTGTGCTGACCGCGGATGGCTTGAGTTACATCCGGAAGGGGGACGTGGGGTACTGGGAAATCGATGTCAGCAAGAGCGGGCCGAAGAAGACGATTCGGCTCAAGCTGTGAGGCGCGGGGGGCAGGCTGGAGGGCGTCGCGTTGCGATGCCGGAGAGTTGCCTGCGTGGTCCGATGGAGCGGTTTAAACAAAACTGGAGTCGAGTGAACGCGTCGGCCAGCCCCTGTAGGGCAGGCGCCCCGCCTGCCGGGGAAAGACGTGGCTGCAGCATCCCCCGAGGAAGAAATGGGGCAAGCGGGGCCTCGCCCTACAAGCATCGTGGCGCTCGCCCGGCATCGCAACGCGATGCTCTCCAGTTGGGCCAATACGCTTTATTTGGAAGCTGGTGCTCAATTTTTCGAACACCGATGGTCATGGTGCGGTATTTGGCTATGGTCGCCTGCGAGATGAAGGCACTACGTTTAGTGATTGCTATGCTTTGCACGACTGGGGTGCTGGCCCTTTCGCGTGCGGAGGCGGGGGCACCGGGATTTGATTTCGGCCTGAGGGAGCCGGTGACGATTGTCAAAGCGACGCAGTGGATGGATGGCGGGTCGATCGCCGTGACGTTGCGCGATGCGCGCGGGGTGGAGGCTGACCTGGCCTATGCCGATGAGCGGGTGTTTTCCGTGGAGGAGCGAGGCGGGCAGTTTGGGTATCGGCGAGGCGGAGAGGAGGAGGGGGCGCAGCGGGTGTATTTGCCCCGGCTCGGTGCGGCGGAGCAGGAGTTGCTGGCGCTCTTGCGGCGGGCGTGTGAGGCGACGTTTGGGACGGCGGAGGTTGAGAAAATGAGGGCGGGACCGGATTGGAACCGGAAGTCGATGGGAGCGCTTTTCCGGCAGGTGGCCTTGCGAAAAGGGGGGAAGTGATGCGAGAGGTGGGCGTCTTCCCTTCCCGCATGAAATTGACGCGCACCGGCTTCCTGATTTCGACCGCGCCGACGCTGCTGGCGCTGGGAATGTTTTTTTCCCTTGGAGTGCATATGTATCTGAGCCTGGGCGGCTGGCCCCTGGGGATCGGAGAGGTAGGCTTTTCGCGGCTGCTCCGGGTGCACTCGACGGTGGCGACGATGTATTTTTGGCTGCTGTGGGTCGGATGCCTTTTCGGCTGGCCAGTGGCACTGGTCGCGGGGCTGGCGGTGAAGCCATGGCGGCCATTGCTCGTGTATTCCACAGTACTGGTGGGGGTGTTTGCGCTGGGCGTCGTGCTGATGCGGTGGCTGGCCCCGGCGCAGTATCTGTATTGGTGGTGGGATTGAGTGAGAATGAAGATGAGAGCGTTTTATCTATTTTTGGCAGCGGTAGGTTTGCTCGGCGGTTGCGCGCAGGATTATGCTTCGCACCGGCCGGTGCTGGAGGGGGTGCGGTCGGAAAATTTGGCGACGGATATTCGCCGGATGTGGGAGACGGAGCCGATGCGGAACAACCCCGAGTCGAGAGCTTCGACGGAGGCGGCGCAGGCTGCGGCGAGCCGGGTGTTTTCGACGGTATCGCTCCAGGGGAAGACGCGGACGGAGGTGATCGCCCTGCTCGGGGATCCGCAGCGGTCCAGCCAGAGTATGTACAATTTTCCCTTCTATCCGGCCCCGAACGCCGAGTTGGTCTACCGCTTCGATACGGGCACGCACGGCTGGCAGTTTAACGTATTTTTCGACCGTAAAGACCGGGTGACGAAGGTGGAACGCTGGGGGATCGAATAGCGCGATGAACTGAATGATGGGATGGGTTCGCACGGAGCGCGCGGAGGACCCGGAGGGGGTGGAACGAGAGGGGACGCTTTTCCTTCCTCCGTGCCCCTCCGTGCGAAATGACTTTTTCGGGGCTTTGCGGACGGCGGTCTAAGATCGGGGGGAGGTGGGCCGTGTGAGTGAGGGATGATGCGAATGTCTCTGCTGCGTTTGTTAGGATTTCTCGGGGTTTTGTTAGGGGTGCTGGTGGCGATTGCGTGGAGGGATCTGGCGGGGCGGCAGGCGCGAGCGGAGGCGGTGCCGGCGGACGTGTGGCGGTGTTTGCGCGAGGCGAAGACGGTGACGCTGTATGCGGTGCGGGAGTGGCAGGAGGAGGAAGAGTTGGTGGGGATAGCGTGTCCTCCTGGGCAATTGGTGTTCACGCGGTTTGAGAAGGTGGGGCCGGATGAAAAGGAGGAGGTGCAATATTTCAAAAACGGAGTGCGGGAGTTGGTGCGGTTGCCGATGTTTCAGGGCTACCGGGTGGCGGGGCGGGTGGAGATCGGGACGCCGGCGGAACGGAAGATGGTGACGGAGACGATCGAGATGGCGGTCTTGAAGGGGGATGACCGGGCGGATTGTTTTGCGCCGCGGCATGCCTTGCGGATCAGCGATGGGGTGCGGACGTGCGACTTGCTGGTCTGTTTTTCGTGCAATGCACTGCGGTGGTCCTGCGAGGGAGGCGGGACCGGGATGGCGGCGATTCGTGGATCGAGCGCGGATTTCGACGCGATGTTGCGCGGAGCGGGAGTGCCGGTGGGAGAGGAACCGGACGAAGCCGAGGCGGAGGCGATGGGCTCGACGGTGCTGGACGGAGGGTCCTGGACGATGCTGAGTTTCGGTCCGACTGCGGCTGGACTGCGGGCGGTGCTGGGCAATGGCGGTCCGATCGGGATCGCGTTCTTGCTGGCGGAAACGGCGATTTTTATCGCGGCGCTGTTGGGCGGAAGCTGGGTGGCTCGGCGCGGGGGGAAAGCGTTGCTGCTCTGCGTCGCATTTCTCCCGCTGCTGCTGTCGGTGGCGGGGGCGTTGGTTTATCTCGCGGAGGTGCCGACCTATGAATGGTATGTCGAGTGGTGGAAGGAGTACGGGGGGCGGGCGGCGACGGATGGGGTGGAGGACCAGGAATTGGCGCAGTTGCTGATGCGGATCGATATGGTGCGCACGCTCCTCTGGTCGGGCGTGATTTTTAGCGCACTGACGCTGGGAGCGGGGCTGGTGAGCCGGTGGGTGCGAAAGCGTCGAGCCGGTGCTGGGTTGACTTGAGGCGGTCGGTTGGGCGATGGGATCGCTTCGATGAGCCGCTATTCCTCTCTGCAGCCGGATTCTCCGACGTGGAAAATTTGAGACCTTGCGACCAGGTGGCGGCGTGGGTGGATGCGCACCGGGAGGAATGGGGTGGCCGGGAGCTGAAGTGTGGGGTGCAGGAAGCGCCGGCGCGGATGTTTTATGCGGAGTTTGAGACGCCACGGTACATCCTGTGGTTTGCGGCGTGGGATCAGGGCTCCTGCCTGGACATCGGGGCGGTGAGCCAGGAGACGGGGAATGAAGACTATCTCGTGGCGGGGCCGTGCGGGGATCGGGAGGAATTGATCGGGCGGCTGGAGACTTTTTTGGGGTGGCTGCGGCAGGGCAAGACTAGAAGCGTGGAGGGGTGACTGGCGCCTTTCCGGGTGGAGCACTCGACTCGAGTGCTGTTCGCGGCGACTCGCCGCGAATGCCGTGAAACTGTGGCTGAAAACCGCACGTCCTCTCGGACTAGATGGTTTCTCGTCTCCTGTTCGGCGAGTCGCCGAACAGCGCACGCGAGTCGCGTGCTCCACCCAGATAGCCTGAGGCCGTGTCGCCCGAAAAGGGGCGGGTTATCTCGTCATGCTTTGATGTTTGGAATGGAAATTACCGTCCTGGCGAACGAGTTGCCGATTCTGCTGGGCAAGGTGGGGCAGGAGCGGCGAAAGGGTGGAGGATGAATGAGATCATCAAGCTTCGGTATTCTGAAGACCTCGTCCGGGAGTCGGTGCGGGCGTTTGTGGGGCGGACCCTGGTGAAAGCGATGGGGCGGCGCGGATGGATCGTGATTGTGGGGGTGGTGATCTGGGGGGCGTATTGCTGGGCGACCGGGGAGCGTGGGGTGATGACGTGGCTGGCGTTGGCACTGCCAGTAATCGTGGGGTTGTTAGGCGCCTGGATTTATGCGGTGCACTATCGCAACAGCCTGAGGAAATTTCGGGCGATGAAGGAGCCGGAGGCGACGCTGTCGTGCGGGGAGGAGGATTTCACGATGGAGTCGAGCCTGGCGAAGGTGACGCTGAAGTGGGCGGCGGTTGTCGAGGTGTGGCGGTTTCCTCGGTTCTGGCTGATTTTGTTTTCGCGCTCGCAGTTTGCGACGCTGCCGCTGGCGGATCTGGATGCGGAGACGCAGGCGTTGATCACGCGGAAGACGACGGATGCGGTGGGATGGGAGGCGGATTCCGGGGGGAAACGTGGGTTTGTGCGCGAGGGGAAGGAGAAAGAGGGCGTGGGGTGATGCGGCTCTTTCGGTCGGTTTGAGAAAAGCCGCGGATGTCCGGGGCCTTTCTGGGTGGAGCACTCGACTCGAGTGCCGTTCGCGGCGACTCGCCGCGAACACTGTGAAACCGCGGCTGCAAACCGCACGTCCTCTCGAACCAGATGGTTTCTCGTCTCCTGTTCGGCGAGTCGCCGAACAGCGCACGCGAGTCGCGTGCTCCACCCAGATCACCAGCAAATACGTGTCTCCCGGAAGGGAGGCGCGCGGTCGGTGCGGGGAAAAAAGAAGCCCCGGGTTTGGGACCCGGGGCTCTTTGGTGTGGTCCCTTGCCGGGACCTTTGGTTAACAACGCCCAACCCTATGTGAAGCGATTGTTAAGTCAGCGAAGAGGGGTGGTTGCTGGCTGGATCAGAGGGGGTAGGGCAGGGCCTGGCTGTAGAAGGAGGCGGAGCCGGTGGCGGTGCCTTTTTTGCTGATCTGAACGGAGCTGCCGGAGGGGATGACGACGTTGCTTTGGTCGCTGCCGTCGCCGCCGACTTCGAGCCACTGGCCGGTGGCGGAGCTCTTGAAGAAGGTCTGCCAGTACCAGCCGGCGCTGACCCAGACGCTGATGGTGTCGGCATCGGCGTCGCTGGTGCCGGCGATCCAGACGCCGGGGCCGCCGAAGTTCAGGCCGGCGAGCGTGGTGTTCGCCGGGAAGCGGACGGAGATGGAATTGGTGGAGCCGCCGGGGAGTTTGGTGAGCAGCTTGGAGGACGGGGCGCGGCCGACCATGGTGAGGCTGCCGGTGGCGCCGTTGCGATAGATCAGGTAGCCGTCATCGGGGTAGAGGATGAGGCCGTTCTGATTTGTGGTGGTGCCATCGAGGACCCAGAAGCCGAGGCTGGTGTTGAAGAAATACGTGACCATCGTGGCGCCGGACTGCACGTAGATGTTATCCGCGTTGGCGGTGGAAGTGCCGCCTTTCACACCGGAGGGGAGGACGCCGCTGCCATCGGCGGTGCTGCCGAAGAGGGTGCCGATGGTGTCGCCGGCGTAGAGCTCGAAAGCGTCGGTGGTGGCGAGGGCAAAGCCGGCGGTATTGAGCGCGGCGTCCTCGGTATCGACGGTGAGCGTGTTGGTGGTATTCGCCGTGACCCGCAGGGTACGGCCGGCTTCCGCCCCGGTGCGGATGGTGACGAAGTGCGGGGTGGTGGAAAATTGGCTCGCCGTCCAGGTGACGCCGGAGACGGTGATCACATTTGCGGCGACGGAGGAGGCGGTGCCGGAGAATTTCACCAGATCGAGCACCGGCACACCGAAGGAGCTGATGGTCCCATTGGTCACCGGGTACGTGAGGATTCCCACGGGGGCGGCGCCGACGGGGGCGGCGGAACTCTGGCTGAAGGCGAGGGACAACGACGCCACGGTGGCGAACAGAGTAGAGAGGTGATTCGGTGTTCTCATAGGTGGGGGTGGTTGGTGGTGAACGGAGAGCGAGGGAGCGGTGAAAAGGGGAACGTTAAGGGTGGTTAAGCTGGGGGGCGGGCGGAGCAGGAGCTGGAGTGCGGCGTGGTTGGTTATTTCACGAGGATGTCGTCGGCCGTGTACATGGCTTTGTCGGGGCCGGCGGAGCGCAGCTCCATTTCGTTGGCAGAGATCTGGTGGAAGAAGTAGGCGGAGCCCCAGCGGTCGACGAGTTCGCCCTGGGCGTTGATCTGCTGGCCTTCGGGCGGGCCGAGGCGGGCCTGGTAGCGATTCTGGCCCATGATCTCCTTCATGATCTCGGCGTTGGTCCCGGTGGGATTGCTGCCGAGGCGGCTGCGGAAGTCGCGGAGCATGAACTGGACGTTATCCATATCCTTGAGCGCCTCCGGGGAGATGACGACGCGCGGTTTGGGCGGTGGCAAATCTTCCGGAATCGCCGGAGCCGGCAAGGCCACGGGGACGGATGGATCCAGGGCGGGTTCCGCAGGTGCGACCGTCGGCTTGGGCACCTCGGCGACCGGCGCGGGGGCGGGTCGATCCAAGGAGAACCAGATGCCGATCGCGACGACGGCAAGAGCACTGGCAGCGGTGATGGCGGAGGACCGAATGTTCATGAATCGATGAAGGAGATCGCGGGGGGAACGAGAGGGAGCCCGGGGCTAGGTCATGAAGCCGAGGTCGGCGGTGGGGAACCGGCTGAGGTTCGGGAAGACCGCAGCCATGCTGGTATTATCGACGCCAAACCATTTCGCGAGCGTAGCCGAGTATTGATCGACCGCGGTGGTGGGAATCCAGCGGCCGGTGCCGGTGTCATCGGGCCCATTGATGGTGAACTCCGGCAGTTTGCCGTAGCTATGAGCGCCATTAACGGCGCCGCCCATGATGATGTGGTGGCCGCCCCAGCCGTGGTCGGAGCCCTGGCTGTTGGTGGGGAAGGTGCGATTGAAATCGCTGGCCGTGAACGTGGTGACGTCGTTCGACACGCCGAGCTGCTCCATGGCCCGCTGGAAGGCGAAGAGCGCCTCGCTGACTTCGTTGAGCAGGTTCGTGTGCGTGCCGGTGGTCGAGTTCAACGCCGGCGACAGGGTCACCTGTGCGGTGTGGGTGTCGTAACCGCCGACCGTGCAGAAGAAGATCTGCCGATTCATATTAAAGGCCGTCGGGCCGCGCGCGGCGATGACGCGGGCAATCATCTTGAGCTGATTGCCGAGCGAAGTGGCGGGGAAGGGCGTATTCCAGACCCAGGTGCCGGGCGGGGTGTCGGTCGCGAGCGCGGTGGAGGCGATGCTGGCATTGAGCAGATCGCCAGTGGCCATGGCGCGTTCCACGACATCGGCATAAGCGACCCGCTGGAGGTTCGTGTGCGCGAGGCCCACGATTTCCTTGAAGGTGCGGGCGCGGGCGCTGTTGCCGGCGGTGGAGCCCATGAGGTTGCCGCTGAGCGTGATCGCCCCGGTGGTCGAGACCTGGTATTGCGAGACCAGGTTGCCGACTTCGAAGGTATTGATGCCATTGACCGAGACGGACATGGAGATGTTGCCCGCCGGGTTGGCGGTCGCGTTGAGCAGATCGGCGACGCGACCGCCCCAGCCGGTGAGGGGAGCTTGATCCGGGATCGACGTCTGCCACTGGGTGACCTGATCGCTATGCGAGAAGAGCTGCGGCGGGCGGATGCCGGCCCCGTTGGCCAGATACTGGTCGCGGGTGATCGGCCGGAGCAGTGTGCCGACATTCATCAGCGTGGCCAGCTTGCCTTCCCCGAAGAGCGTTTGCAGCTCGGGGCAGGTGGGGTGGAACCCATAGGTATGGCCATCGGCATCCTGGTAGGCCGGGTCGGCGGCATTGGGCCCGGTGCGCAGGGTGAGGAGCGAGGATTGCGGCAGGGTGAGGATGCCGCGGATCGCTGCGTACTCGGCGTAGGTGGCCGAGTCCGTGGGGACGATCCAGTTGTTGGAGTCGTTGCCGCCACTGAGGAAGAGGCAGACCAGCGCTTTGTAACCAGTGGGGGCGGATTGGGCGATGGCGGCATTGATCAAGCGGAGATCGCGGATCGTGCTGGACAGCGCCCACGTACCGACGGCCGCACAGGAGGCCTGACGCAGGAAGTTGCGCCGGTTGTGGAGGTGTTTTTTTTGTTCTTCGAAGCTCATGACAGGAGGATCGGTTGGGGGTTGATTAGCGCTGGATGGCGAAGTCGGGGCTGGCGAGGATGAAGTGAACAATGGCGCGCAGGCGGTCCCGCTTGTTCGTGTCGGACGGCGAGGAGTCGCTGTACCCGATGAACGAGAAGTGCGCCGCGGTGAGCTGGGCGGCCGTGGGCGCCGTGGTGACATTCACCGGGATGGTGAAGTTGTCGTTGGTCAGCTTGGTGACGGTGTAGGTGCCGTTGATCGACGCCGTGCCGCCGGTGACTCCGCTGATGGTAATCGAATCGCCGGTGTTCAAACCGTGGCCCACGCTGGTGATCGTGGTCGGGCTGCCGGTGGCGACCGAAGCGATCGTGCGATACAGGAAGTTCTGGATCGAGGTTTTCGCCGCGGTGGAGAGCTGCCCGGCCATCAGCAAGGTTTGGAGCTTGTCGATGAGGGTGGGCAGGTTCGCATTGCTGGTCCAGGTCTGGGTCGGCTGCGGGCCGGCGCCGAGGCCGATATCGGTAGCGGCCCCCATCCACGGACTCAGGTCGAGGACCATGGCATTGGAGCCGCCTTTGAAGCTGCTGATGCCATTGGTGTTGCCCGGGTTGAAGAGGCCGTTGTAGATGGAGTTCGAGGCGCGGACGACGGTGGTTTCCGTGGTGATCTGGAACTCAGGAGTGGTCATGCCCTGGGAGGCGAGCGCACCCGGGAAGCGGTATTCCGGCAGGAAGAAGTTGAACACCGTGGGCGAATTGAGCGGGGACTGGTCGAAGTCGCCGTTGGTATTGCCCATGAGGAAGGTGCTCGACGGAGCGCCGACCGTCCCGCTGCGGGACTCCGGCTGGGCTTCCAGCGGGAACATGTAGATCGAGTTGCTGCCGACGTTGTTGATGCCGGTGGTGAGCACCGTGAAGGTGTTCGAATCCGGCACGGACTCGACGATGAACTCGCCGTCGTTCGCCTTCGGATTGCCGCCGGTGATGTTCAGCCAGACGTGGTCGCCCACGGCCAGGTGATGATTCGCGACGCCACCGAAGATCGTATCGAGGGTGATGCGTTTGTTCTGCGGCGCAGCGACGTTCGAATCGGTGACGGTGTAGGAACCCTGGAAACGCGGGACCCGGAGGAAGCCGGAGCGGGCGTTCGTGTCCGGCGCAGTGACCGTGAAGGTCGTGCCGCCGTTCGCGGGATCATCGACGCTGGTCGAGGACGAGGCGGTGAAGATCCCGTTGGTGATCGCGGTGCCGGTGACGTTCACGAAGTCGATCCAGCACTTGCCGCCGACCGGGAGCCAGTGGCCCGAGAGGGTGATAGTGATCTGGTTCGAACCCGCGGTCTGGGTGAAGGTACCGGTGACGCCGCCATTGGTGGTGGCGCTCGATCCATTCAGGCCAAACCAGCCCTTGGCATTCACCGAGAAGGTGGTGGCCGTCGGAGCCGGGGTGCTAAGCACGGTGTAGAGCTCCGTGGTCGGCGTGGTATCACCGGGGGTGAAGGCGCCGGACGGGAACTCGAGGAACACATTGTTTCCACCGACCAGCTTGTTCGGCATCGTGACGTTGATCACGTGGTTGCCGGACTGGGTGTAGGTGCCCGAAGCGGAGGCCTGGCGGAAGGCGCGGCCGGCGGCGGCGAAGCGGAGGACCGGTTCGCGTTGTTTGCCGAAGGCGGGCTTGGTCGCGGCCGACGAAGAGCGGGCTTCGTAGTCGAGGAGGATCGCTTTGATCACCGCTTTCATGTCGCCGCGGACGCCGGAGCCATTGTTATTGAAGGCCTGGACGACGCGGTAGAGGTAGTCGCGGGACGGGTCGCTGGTCACCAGGCGCTGAATGAGCTGGCGGCAGATGAACGGTCCGACGTTCGGGTGATTGAAGAGCTGATTGTGCACCGCATCGAGTTCCTGGCCGGGCAGGGCTTGATAGGCCGGATCATTGAAGGCCGAGGGGCTATGCGTGGCATACGGATCGAGCGGCTGGCCACCGAGGGTGGGGAGGCCGGGGAGCACTTCGTTGTCGAGGACGCGTTTCGGACCGGTGAAGTGGCGGGCCGGGGTTTCACGCATCTGGCGGGTCCAGTCGGTGACGGAGCCGAGGCCGGTGCGGAAGGCCCCATTGTAGCCGTAGTCCCAGCCGGTGAAGACGTGGGCGACACCGACGATTTCACGCTGCGTGTAGGTATCGATCGGGGAGTCCTTGGAGTTCAGCATCAGCGTGCCGTCCGGCCAGAGGCGGTACAGGCCGATCGAGAAGAGCTGCATGATTTCGCGAGCGTAGTTTTCGTTCGGGATGCGGCCGACGGCGAGGTCCGGCTTGTCGTTGCGCAGCATGTCGAGGTAGCGGCCCATCGCCGGGGTGAGCGTGGTGTCCTCGAGGATGTCGCGGAAGTTGCCGAAGGCATTCGCCGCGAGCTTGTCGTAGAAGTACGAGAGCGCTTCACCGCGGTTGTCGAGCGGGCCGGTGGCCGAGACCACGTGGATCTGGCTGAGGGCAAAAGCGATGCGCTGGCGGAGCTGATCCGGAGCGGTCATCGCATTGCGCCACCAGCTGTTGTAGAACAGGCTTTCATCGAACTGGCCGCCGCCCTGGGCGTCGGAGAGTTCGCGGCGGAGCACTTCGGCGAGGTTCGTGCTCGGGGTCTTGGTGAACTGGTCATCGATCCAGGCGGAGTAGCTGGACATGGCCTTCAGCGCGGTGAGATCGGCGATATTCGCCCCGAAGCTGGCCTGCGCGAGGAAGCGCGAGGCACCGGCATCGGTGGTGTGATCGTCGGTCCAGGACGGCGGAGCCGGCGGCACCGTGAAGGTGCGGGAACCGACCGCGAGGGTGTAGTTGCCGCGGATTTCACCGGCCGGGTAGAGGGCGGTGTGGAGGTTGATGTAGGCTTTGCCTTCCTTGATAATCTCGCGGATGTCGGCGGCGGTCAGCGTGCCGACCGGGGTGATCGTCCACTTGTAGCTGCCGTCGGCCTGGAGACCGTCGCCCGGGGTGGCCGGCGTATCGATATCGAAGACGATGGCGCTCGGGTTGCCGAGGTAAGGATCGACGTGGATGTGCTGGGCGGTGATCGGGCCGCTCAAGCCATTGTAGCTGTACCGCATGTAAGCCGTGGTTTCATCCGGGCTGAGGCGGAGGGTGGACTGGCCGACGCCATTCGTGGTCGCGCCGCCCTGGGAGAGCATGGTCGCCACGTAGAGGGTGCCGGGGTTGGCCAGCGCCGGGATATTGTAGAAGCGGGAGAGGACCGTGCCGGGGACGATTTCACTCGGGCTGGTGCCACTCTGGCCGGGTTTCGCCCAGCCCACGGCGAGGTTGTCGCCGGTGCCGGTACCCGCTTTGTGGAGGATTTCGAAGTAGTACTTCTTGCCGGCTTCGAGGGCGAGCCAGGGGGACTTCGCGGACCAGGTCAGCGGAGTCGTGCTGCCCGAGGTGATTTGAGCGCGGAGCAGTTTGTTAATCGGATCGCTATCATTCGATATCCAGAGCTGCGAGGCGTCGCTGGAGGAGAGCCAGAAGTAGTAGTTGCCGGTGGCCGGGGCGGTGATGTAGCCGCGGACCCGGGTGCCGTAGTTGTCGCCGAAATTCGTCGGCGTCTGGAGGCTGGTGATGCTGGCGGTACCACTCGGCGGGTTATTGACCGGGATGACCGCGACGCCGGAGCCGGAGAGGCCGTTCCAGTATTCGCGGACGACGCTGCCGGTGTTTTGATCGACGTGGAGGTTCAGCACGGAGGTGCCGGTGCCGTTCGCATTCGTGGTGGTGACCAGGATCTGGTAGTCACCGGCGGCACCGGCGGGCGGGGTGCCGCTGAGCACATTGCCCGCGAGCGAGAGCCAGGAAGGCTGGCCGCTGATGCTCACCGAACCGCCATTGCTGCCGGCGAGGGTGAAGCTGAAGGCGGACCCGACGGTGGCGTCGGCGTCGCCAGCGCTCACGACATTCGAACCGGCTTGCGGGCCATTCCCGGGGTAGAGACGGTCGGTGGGGATGATCTGCTTCGGCTGGCTCGGGCTGTACCAGTAGAGCTGAGCCCGGGCGTAGCTGGTGTTTTCGTAGCTTTCGAGCACGATGTCGTACTTCGTGCCGCCGACGACCGGGATGCGGATGAAGCGTTCATTGCCCATCGAGGACCAGTCCTTGAGGACCTTGTTCACGATCTCGACGTTAATATTGCCGGTGCCGGTCGTGTATTTGCCGGTGCCCCAGGCGAGGGTGAAGCTCGTGGAGGTGACGGCGGTGATGACGGCATCGCGCACATCGCTGATCGTGACCTGGCCGGTGCCGCTGGCGTAGACGCCGGTGCCGAAGTTCACCGTGAAGGTGGTCGGCGTGACGGCGGTGATCACGTAGGGGAGGGTGCCGAGCGGGTTGATGTTGCCGGTGACCGGGTCGAGGTTCACCGTTTCACCGACCACGAAGCCGCTGGCGGCGATATTCGTGAGCGGGGTGAAGTCGATGACCGTATCGCCGGTGGTGCCGTCGTAGGTGTAGTTGGCGTTCACCGCGTGGTTCAGGTTGCCGCTGGTGGGGTCGACGCGGATGGTCTCTCCCACGGCGTAGCTGTCGGGCACCACCGCGAGGCCGGTGTAGGTGACGACCGCATTACCCGTGGTGCTGTCGTAGCTGTAAGTGCTGCCGCCCACGCTAGTGGAAGGCGAGGTCTTGAGCGGCAGGAGCTGGCCGTTGATCCACATCTTGCAGCCATCATCGGCTTGCACGGCGAAGGTGTACTCTTCCGTGAACTGCGGCTGCACCTGGCCGGTCCAGCGGGCGGAGAAGGTATCCGGCTGGATGAGGGTGACGTCCGGCGTACCGGCGCCCCAGATGCCGTTGTTGCCCACGGTCACCGCGGCGTCGACGCCGACGCGGGCGGCATACCCGGCGAAGGTCGTGTTCGAGTAGATCTTGTTAAAGACGCCGGTCGTCGTGCTCGCCGGGCGGTCTTCGAGGAAGACGGTCTGGCCGGCGCCGATGCTGTTCGGAACCGCCGTGCCGGTGATCGCGACATCGAAGGTGTTTGCGGTCGCGTTGGCCACCGTGTAGGTGCCGCTGTAGCCGACCGGGTTGAAGAGGCCGCTGCCGGCGAAGGCGAGCTTCACCGTGTTGCCATTCACGAGGCCGTGGCCCGTGAGGGTGATGGTGGCCGTGCCGGTGGTGGTGGTGAGCTTGGTGAAGGCGTACGTCGCTTGCTGCGTGTGCGTGTACATGTTGCCCTGCGAGATGTTCGCAAAGCCATTGGTGCCGACGCGCCATTGGAGGCGGCAGCGGGCGTCACCCGTGGTTTCCACGTGCTCGACGCGCATCTTGTAGCGCTGGGCCGGGGTGGCCGGGATGGCGAGGGTGTAGTTCCCGCTGACCTTGAAGGTGCCGACCGGAGTGGCGGTGTCCCAGTTGTGCTCGAGGATCTGGACGAGGCCGTTGCCGTCGTTCATGTCGAGGAAGACGCGGGCTTTGTCGTCGGCGTCGAGCTGGAAGTTGTACACGCCGGCGGTGGTCGGGTGGAGGTAGAACTCGAAGGTGTCGGAGTAGTTGTCCGGCGAGTTGTTCGGATAGATACCGGCGCCGTTCGGGGTGCCGTAGGCCCAGTCGAAATTCACCGTGGGGTCGATGCGTTCGACGACCGGCGGGTGCATGAAGGACTCGACCTTCAAGTTGCAGCTGCCGGTGCCCGAAGTGGGGAGTGAGGCGGCGGCGGTGATATCCACCGTGAAGTTGCCCGTGCCAATCGCGGTGACGTTGTAGAGCAGGTGATTGTAGAGGGCGTTGTTCAGGTTGCCCGAGGTGAAGGTGAGCTTCACCTGATTGCCCACGGCGAGGGCGGCGAGATTGCTACCCGTGGTGTAGGAGACCACGATCGTGCCGGTGGTCAGCACGGTCGCATTGCGCGTGAAGTTGTACGTGCCGAGCTGGCCGAAGTTCGCGGCATCGGCGTAGGTGCCGGAAGCCGTGTCCCAGTAGCGGGCGAGGAGGCCGGTGCCGCTCGGGGTGCTATTCGGGCTCACGATCGCGGCGGCGAAACCCTGGCCGGTGATGGTGTAGTTAGCCGAAGTCTGCACCGTCACGACGACCGAGACGCTTTCGCGGCGGGCGGCATTGTAACGGGGATTGACCGTGATTTCCTTGGAAGCTTCACCCGCGGCGAAGCTGCTGCTCACGGCGAGCGAGTCGTAGTCGACGTTCGAAGTGGCGGTGCCGGTCACGCTGAGGTTCACGACCACCGCGCGGAGGAATTGGGTGAAGCCCGAGCGCACGATCCGGATCTTGCCGGTGTCGGTCGCTGCGGTGCTGCCATTCGGCGGCTGCGTCGCGACGGAGTCGGCGGCGACGATGCTCACCTTGCTCTGCACGGCCAGCTGGTTGTTCACGAAGGTGTTATCCGTGAGCGGCAGGCCGTTGTTATCGAGCGTGCCGTTGCTGGTGGTGACGGTGGAGCTGAGGCCGATGAGGTTTTCCGCCCAGTCGCTCACGCCGTCGTTGTCGGTATCCACATCCGTCGCGACGACGCGGAAGTAGGTGCCGGACGAGCGTTGCGCCACGAGGGTCTTGCTCGTGCCATCACCAGTCACCTGCACCGCGGGCGAGACATTCGCCCAGGCGGCCGGGACCAGCGTCGGGGCGGCCTGCACCACGTACACCTTCTTGGTGAGCGTGGGGAAGGTCAGCGAGACCGTGGTGGAAGTGGTGGCCAGCGTGGTGACGCGGAAGACGGAGTTCCGGTCGAAGGGATTGGTGCCGGCGTCGAGTTCCTGTTGATTGATGGTGCCGTCGCCGTCGTCATCGGCGGCGAGCCAGGTGGAGCTGCCGATCTGGGCAGCGGAGACATTGTACTGGGCTTGCCAGATTCCTTTATTGATCGCCTCATCGACCACCGCGCGGGCGGTGCCTCCCAGGCAGAAGAAGAGTGTGGCCAAAAGGATTCCGAGGGAACCCAGGCCTCGCCGGATCCTGGCGTTTAACATGAATGGCGGGATATGCGTCATGGCTTGATTGGGGGTGGAGGTGAGGACGAGAGGGGGAGAAGGAAGGAAGAGAGAAACGACGGGAAGGAAGTTTCAGGCGGGGGTGGCGGTGCGAAGGGATGAGCGCGCGCAGGGGAGTACCGTGCCGTAAGCACGGGGGACATTGACTCTGGGGAGAGTGCGGGGATTATAACAATTTCAGGCCCGCGACCCGGGAGGGGTGGCGGCAGAGAAATCGTGGGAACGAGGGAGCGGAGAGTTTGTTAAGTCGGGAAAAACTTGACCTCAGGTTCTGGGGGCCTGGGGGGTCGGGATGGCTGGGTCTGGATTCGCTTAATATTGGATCGCTGGATGTCGGTTATTTCGCGATCGGGGCGGGTTTTTCGGAAAAAGAAATTTTCAGCGAAGATCGGTGGGGGAGCCGGTTGCGAGCGGCTCGCGGAACGGGGAAAGACGCGGTCGAAGCTGAGCGGTTTATAACCTTTAGAATGCGGTCAGGGGAAGCGGGGCCAGCCCTGAAGATAGCATCAGGTTTCAGCAGCTCCGTAGTGGAGCGGACTGCGAAAAATTCGCGGTCGGGCGAGCTCGATCCACCCGGCGCGCGGCGGGCGGAAGGAGCGGAAAACCAGGTGCAGGGGAAATATTGCATAGGTCGCGGCGGGGTGGATTCAGCCGTGGACCCACCCAAATGGCGAGCGCCCGAAAGTGGTCTTTCTCCATGCCCGTTTCGTGCCCACTTCTGGGGGATTGACAACCCGCCAGCTCGCATAAAACCAAGGCCTCTTTTGTTAGTTCCCTCACAACACGAACTGAAAACCGGGCCAAAAAGCGGCGCAAGCGCCCGTGCTGCAAGGAGCACAACGTAACTTTTTGGTAGGCGAGCCAAAGGCGCTTTTCGGAGCCGCACCCTAGCCTGCCAAACACATTAACACCGGGGTGCAGGAAAAGTTGGGAATTTTCCCTACAATTTTTTCGAGTAAAGAATCGGCAGGGGTAAATGAGGGTCTTTTTAGCGCGAAACGACGCTGCGGTTTTTCGCACGGAGGGACACGGAGGACACGGAGGACACGGAGGACACGGAGGTGAAAATTCCGCGGACCTGTTTTTTTCTCCGTGCCCTCCGTGCGAAACCGTTTCTTTACTCCCCCCCTCCGGAGCGATTGATCACCGTCCCGGGCCGGGCCCTTCCGTGGTTTCCAAAAAGTGTTTCAGGCCGAGGGCGTGGAAGAATTCGTACTGAATTCCCACGCGCTTGAGGATGCGCCGGTCGGAGGCGGTCCGCAAATCCTGCGTGAAAAACAGCGGCAGCCGGCCCCGGGCGGCGACGACCGTTCTCAAGGCGTAGTGCTGAAAGACCTGCGTGCCGCCGAAGGCGAAGAATGCGTTGAAGAGGCACAAGCCGAGCGCTGCATTGATCAACCCTTCCCCCACCGAATGGGTGCCGATGGACCACACGAAGAAATGAATCAGGGCGCCGAGTCCTCCGCAGACGAAGGCCAGGAGGGACGCCCTCTTGAGCGAGTAGACGATGAGTTGATTCACCTTTTCCCGCATTTCCGGTGCTTCCGAGCGGTGCAGCAAAAAATAAGCAAAGGGAGCAATGAGGCTGAGGACGATGGCGAGACCCCCGATCGGATTGCCCAGCAACGCGAGGAATCCGTAACTCAAAACCGCGCCGGAGATCAGATAGATGATCCAGGCCTTGCGGCGCTTTTTGTCCCGCACATCGACCATGGGGTTCAGCTCGATGTTCATGATCTGAAAACCGAGGCGGGCGTAAATGACGGCGACCACGGGAATCACAAAGGGAGCAAATTCGATCACGAGACGTTCCAGTGAACGGCCGTGGGCGAGCTCACTCGAGGATATCAGCACCAAAGCCCTCGCGAATACAAAGGAGGCCCCGACCAGGGCGCCTGTGATCCAGGCGTTTTTTGAGACCATGTAGGAGGCGGTGATCATGAGCACCGCGATGCCTCCGTTGGCGAGCGAGACGCCCAGCATCGGGCCCACCTGCCCGGGCTGGGGGCTCGATACGGCCAGCAGGGAAAGGAAATTCACGGCGCTGGTGAGCGCCCCGAGATAACAGCCCACCATGGCGCCAAAAAGGATGCGGTAAAACAGCCGCTCCGCTGGAGTGTGCAGCCAGCGTTCCGGGCTCATGTGGTCGACCGAAAACGCCCCCTCCTTGTCTTTCTGCCCCGTGGTGGAGGCCGTGGGCATACTGCGGGAGAGTTCGAACGCGAGATTTTTGCAGAAGGAGCGGACTTCCTCGCCGGATCCCAGGAGCGGCCTGGGGTTTTCGCTGTGCTGATCGATGAGGATGGTGTCGCTCAGCAGGATATCGACGTAGTCGCGGATGAAGTCGTTGGGAGACTTCTTATTGATCAGGGTCCAAAAATAGGGGTGCGAGTGGTGGCCCAGGCGGGTGAGCTGGATGGCGATCCCCAGGAACAGGGGGCTCTCCAGGAGTTTCGGATCATCCAGAAATTCGGAGGGCAGCTGCGCGCCGGTGAGCAACTGGTAGAGCTTGCGCGGAGACTTCAGGGGCAGCAGACGCAGGGTGTCGATTTTCCGCAGCTCGGGCCGGATGGAATCCCACTCGGTTTGCCGGCAGGTGAAGACGACTTTTTGTTGGGCCGAAAGGTCCCGGATGGCGTGCAGCCCGAATTCGATCGGGGTCAGATAGGCGGAATCGCTGGCGCTCGATTCGCACGGCGCATCGTCCGGGTACCGGGTGTCGAGGCTTTCCAGGTTGTCGAAGAGAAAGACGACGTGGGGAGACTGCGCAAATTTCAGCGCTTCATCCGTCTTGACCAGGTAGGTCTTCGCGATGGCCGAGACGATGTGCCGCAAAACGGACGATTGTTCCGGCGTGCCGGATCGGACGGATTCGAGAGAGACGGAAGCCAGCGGAGTGGCGATGCAGTCCGACACGCGCAGATAGACCGGCAACCTTCGAACCGGAGCTCCGGCATCGTTGAGATAGCGGTCCAGGAGGAATTGATAAAGCCGGGCCAGCGCGAACGTTTTCCCGCCCCCGGGAGTGCCCAGGATGCCGAGGGGAACAGCGCCCCGGTCCCGCATGAGGGTTTCCACCTCGGACGGCCAAAAAGCAAAGGGCTGGTCCGCATTGAGTTCGCAGGGGACCTCCAGGTAGTTTTTTTCGTAGATGGAGTCCCCGGGGAGGCTGAGCAAATTTTCGGAAATGACCCGCCCGCCTCGATAGATTTGATACTCGGTTTTCGAGATCGTCTCTTTGAGCCTGGCCTCCGGCTTGTCCGCGTCGATCCGCAAATGTGCGATCAACTGCTCGAGTTGGGGGAAAAAGGTTTGGACCAGATCCGGTCTGCCACGCATCGCCTCGTGCAGATAGCGCGCGTCGCAGCAGCTAAAGCCGATGCCGAATGCAGCCAGCAACTGCTCACATTTTAGGATAGCCTCGGAAATCCGGATGTGGCTGGCGGGATGGGCGATATAGAGCCGAAAGATGCGGACATTGTGAGAGGCCCAGTAGTCGATATGTTCAATGAATTCTTCGACCGCGGGAACGATATAACTATCGTCATCGCTGTTTTTGTAGCACTTGCATTGGCCCACCGACACGCTGTGGAGTTTCAGGGCAATCAGGTCGACTCCTTGCTGGGCCATGCCTGAACGGCCATGGATATGGCAGTTGGCTCCTTCGGCCTGCCAAAGAATACGGCAAAGCCGCTCGAATTCGGTTCCGTCCAGCTCAGCGAATGGCAGCAGTTGGGGACTCGACATGGGTTGGATCTATGGAAGCGGAAAGGGGTACCCGGAAAGGAGACCGATGGATGAGTGGGAAGGAGATCGTTCTCTGCGCGTGGTCTGCGGGATACATCCAGGATGTGATTGCCTATTGCTGCGAGTTCAGGTCAGCAAATGGATCGGGAATATGCAAGGCGGAGCTTTGGTAAATGCGGCCCGTTTTTTAGTTGATATAATAGGATGTATATTTAGCGGGCGCGCCGGGGGATGGAAGACGATGAAGTCGATTCGGATCGAGGCCGGGCGGTGGCTATCACACAGGTCTGCGTCTGGGTTGCGGAGGCCCTTGCTTGGTGCACTGTTCTGACTGTCCATGCCGAAGAAATCGCGCCGCCCCACGACTGCCCAGGAACTGCTCGGAAAATAGGTGCTCGTGGGGCTCAACCGGGAGGGGCCGGAGGGGGGGCTGATCTCGCAGCAGCAGGTGCACGGACGGGTGACGGGGATCGATGAATCGATTCGAATCGAGCTCGAGTCGGGGGCGGAGTTTGCGCTGCCGCCGGAGCCGGAGGTCTTTTTCCCCGCGGCGCCGGGAGAGTATCGGCTGCGCAGCACCGGCGAGGTGGTTGTCGATCCCGATTTTATCGCGGAGTGGACGATTCAGGTGCGGCGTGGATAGGTGGAAAGATGGCGGAGATTCCTTTTTTTCCAGAGCGGTCCAAATTGAGTTGTAACCGAATCCGAGGTGACAGCGTGGCTGGAGCAAAGCGCCAAAGGCGCGCTCGATCGTAGCCTGGGGCAACGCCCCAGGGCTTCTTGGTCACAACACGGAAAAGGGCTGAAAGCCCGACCTATTCGACAAAGAAATGGGTCGGGTTTTCAGCCCTTCGACGCATTTCAGATCTCTCACCCTGGGGCGTTGCCCCGGGCTACTATGGCTCGGGCCTTTGGCCCTCCACACCCTCCAGATCGGCCGCAAACTCTTTAGGATCGCTCTATTCGGCTGTGCAGGCGACGCGCCTTCCGACGGCGATTTAGAAGGAATGATTTTCGATGGATCGGAGGGCGAGCGCTTCGCTGGCCAATACTTTTCCCCGCATCGCTTCTGGTTCCCCAGATTGGGACGCGTGACATCCGGCGTGGGGCGATTACTTTTGTCGCGATGGATTGTCCAACCTGTGAACAGCCGATGCAGAGCGGAAAACTGGGGTTGGGACACCTAAGGGGGCCCCAGAATGAGCCCTCTCTTTCTTCCGGAGGAGATAGTCTCTTTTTTCTTTCTCCGGAAAGGGAACCAGTGTGCCTCATGACTGCTGGCGACGGGAATGAGGCGGCGCGTTGCCTCAGGTGTGGCTTGGTGATTGTTTCGGGGCCGGAGGGGACGCATCTGGCCTGTTTTGAGTGTGGCGCGATGATTCCGCCGAACGAATCGATTTGCCGCAAGTGCGGCTGGTCTTACGACGCCCGGGAGCCATGAGGGCGACGCGTGCGGCCAGGGAGGCGATTTCAGTGGAGGGTTCACGATGATTTCGAAGCTGCCGCGCTGGGTCTGGAGTGGGGCGTGGGGGCTCGCGTTTGTGGCGGGG
>Ga0209050_1000495_pt1 | contig 67531 bp, 49 predicted proteins | sample Araplavi_mTSA_r2_FD_184276 | JGI IMG/M metagenome (GOLD analysis project Ga0209050, IMG submission 184276) | Arabidopsis root microbial communities from North Carolina, USA - plate scrape MF_Cvi_mTSA_r2 (SPAdes) (version 2) | ecosystem: Host-associated > Plants > Roots > Endosphere | place: USA... | reverse complement strand
GACGCCGATCATTTTGCGGCCAAATTTGTTCGCATCCGCAGCCACCCCAGCGGCGAAGACGTCCGGCTGCGGCAGGGCATCGGGACGGGCATCCGCTTTCTCCAAAACGGCCGGAAGGGTATCGACCAGAGCCGGGTTAAACCGGGGCATCCGGGTGGCCATGTACGGGCGGACTTTGGCGCCCTCGTGGAGGACTTGCTTCACCCACTCGGGACGCAGCTTGGCGCCGACGCCGGTGAGGACCGGAGGGATGCGGCCTTCATCGCCGAGGTCGACTTCGCCGATATTGGAGAAGAAATCGCGGCGCAGGCCATCCGCCCCACCGCGGCGGTCGCGGGTGTGGCAGGCGTAGCAATTCAGGGTGGTGAGGGTCCGGCGGATTTGTTGCTCGGGTTCGAGCGGGGTATTGAGCGGAGTTTGCTCCTGGAGCAGGGCGAGGATGACCTGCCGCTGGCGGTCATTGAGCTCAAACTTCGGGACCTTCGGACCGGGCTGGGTACTGAGGCAGCCTCTGGGCTGGCGGGCGACGAGCTGGGCGAGCGGCTTACCCTGGCGACCCGCGAGCGCGGTTCCTCCGTCCGAGGTAGTGCCGGTGTGACAGGCAGCGCAATTGAGTTCGGTGAAGAGCTGCTGGCCGCGGGCGGCTTTGGCCGGATCGACCGTGAAAGGGGCATCGTCCACTGGCCGAAGCGGCTGGGTGTCATGGGTGAAGGCTGCGGCGGGAATCGGCGATTTTTTGCCATCCGGCCCCTTCCAACTAACCTTCAAGGTGGTATCTCCACCGCCATCAAAGTAGTCGAGACCGAAGCGATGCGGACCGGCTTTGAGTTCGATGTCGCCGCTCCGTCCCTGCTTGGGATGAATGCCCCCGTTTTCCACCACCTGGCGTCCATCGATGTAGAGCCGGGAGCCATCGTCGCTCTCGGTGAAAAAGGTGTATTTTCCATCCGCCGGGATCGAAACATTTCCCCGGAAACGAAGGGCAAACTCCCCCTTCCGCTTCGCGGCCTGGAGACCGATCTCAGAGGTGATTTGCGAACACGTAGGCGTGAGCCGATCAAAGACGGGGAGCTCGGGAAAATCCTGCTCGTAGTAATCCACCCGCAGCCCGGGCGCGGCGAAGTTCTCCCCAGCGGGAATCTGGCCGCGCAAAAGGTACATGGCCACGGCTTCGGACTCCCCTTCGCTCAGGTTCATCCCGGGCATGCGGCCCGCCGGGCGGGCGCGCAGCGGATCGCGAAGAAAGCGGGCAAGTTCCGGGAGGGTGTACTTTTTCGCCAGGCCGTCTCCGAGCGGGATGGAACTCTTCGCGAGCTCGGCCAGTTCAGCCGTCGCGGCGGGGTCGCTGGCCCGGCCACTCGGGAGACGGGCCGGGGCGTGGCACATCACGCAACCAAGCGAATGGTAGAGGTGTTCACCTTCCGCGAGGACAGCCGCGCTAGCGCCTCTCCCCTCCTCCGTTTCCCGGGGCTGGAGGCTGATGAGGAAATGGGTCAGGGCCTCGACGGCCTCCGTCTTTTCGGCCGGCGGCAACGCATGCAAGGCATCCGGCATGAGGGTGCCCGGCTTGGCCGCTTGGGGATCGGCGAGAAATTCGCGGAGCCACTGCGGAGTGGCGCGCACCCCTTCGGCACCCAGCTTGGGGGCCTGCCGGGAAGCCAGCCGCTCCGTGAGCGGAGCCGGGGTGGCATGGCAGGCGGCGCAATTCATCTCGGCGATGAGGATTTCCCCGGGAGTCACTTCGGCGTGGGCGGTGACGGCCAACGCCGCGACGGCGAGGGAAAGGGCGAAGGGGCGGGTCATGCGGGGGAAGAAATCGGCGAAGGCTACCTTTCTTAGCAAGCGGCAAACCGACTCCCTCTGTCCCCCCTTGGTGTCTTGGTGCCTTGGTGGTTTTTAAGGCTTGGAGCAGGTTTGAACCACCAAGACACCCAGAAGAACATCAGGTTTAGCCCCCATCAAACTATCAGGGAAACCTCAGAGGCAAGATGTTACGCAAAGCCTGTTGCCGAGTGGCGGAAATCTGCGGAAATGCCCGCATCCAACCAACTGCCGAAACCGTTCGATTGGAAACTCGCCTCCCATCGTCGTACCCGAGCCGCGAAAATCCACCCAAACCGCCGGTTCGGTTACGCTTGCGCCTTTTACTCCGCCCAACCAGCTTGGCGGTTTACCCCGCTGTCTCCGTACTGCATGCCGACGTCCCATTCTGAGCAGGGTCAAAACGGTCGGATTTTTGTCACCACCCGGTGGAGCCTCGTCCAAAGGGCGAGCGTTCCCTCGTCCCCGGAAAGCGGCGAAGCGCTGGAATGGCTCTGCCAGCGGTACTGGTGGCCGCTGTACGCATTTGTCCGGAGTAAAGGGTACCCGCCAGCCGACAGCGAAGACTTGGTGCAGGGATTTTTTGCCCGGTTCCTCGAGCGGAATTTCGTGGCCGACGCCGACGCGGAACGCGGGCGTTTCCGCTCCTTTCTGCTCGGCTGCCTGCACCACTACCTCCAGGAGCAGCAGCGGCACGCCGGGCGGCACAAACGCGGCGGCGGGCTCACCTTCATCGCCCTGGGCGATCCCAATCTGGAGAACCGGCTCGAAGCGCAACTCGCCGATCAGCAAACCCCGGAAGCGACCTTCGATCGGCAGTGGGCAGTGACTCTGCTTGAGCGTGCGCTCGACCGTTTGCAGCAGGAAGGCGACGCCGACGACCACCCGGGGCGGTTTGAGCGGATCAAACCCTACCTGACCGGCGGCGGCGACGAACCGCAGACGGCCCTGGCGGCGGACTTGAAATGCTCGGTCAATGCCGTGCGGCTGCTCCTGTACCGGATGCGGCAGCGGTATCGCGAGCTGGTGCGCGATGAAGTGGCCCAAACGGTGAACGATCCGGCCGAAATCGATGCCGAATTGAAACATCTCTACGCTTCATTGCGCAGTTGAGGTGAAATTTCCGGGGGCGAATGATCCAGACACAGGGGAGATGATCGCCACATCGTTACTGCGGACTTTCTGTCAGCAATGCTCGGCTCCACTGGAGCCGGGGGGTTGCCGTGGGTTGTGCCCGGCGTGTCTAGCCAATCTCGTGCTCACCGACGAACCGGAGCCGATCCCGGACGAAACGTTGCCAGGGGAATTCGGCGATTTTGAGCTGCTTGACGAAATCGCCCGAGGCGGCGCCGGGGTGGTGTGGCGGGCGCGGCAGCGTTCGCTGGGCCGGACGGTCGCGCTGAAGCTGCTGCGGGAATCCTGGCTGCCGGGCGAGGACGCCGTCCGGCGTTTCCGGCTGGAAGCGGAGACCTCGGCCTCTTTGCGGCATCCCAACATCGTGACCGTCTACGAAGTGGGCGAGCAGGACGGGCGGCCGTTTTTGGTGATGGAGCTGATCGAGGGCGGATCGCTCGCCGCGCGCTTGAAAGCCGGCGCGATTCCGCCCCGGGAAGCCGCGACGCTCCTGGCGAAAGTCGCCCGCGCCGTGCAACACGCCCACGAACGCGGGGTGCTACACCGGGACCTGAAGCCGGCCAATATTCTCCTCGATCTGCAGAATGAACCGCGGGTGGTAGACTTCGGGCTCGCGCGGTGCGATCACGCGGAAAATGGGATCACCCTCACCGGACTCGTGGTGGGCACGCCCGGGTATATGTCGCCGGAGCAGGCCACCGGGCTCAGCCGCGATCTGACCACGGCGAGCGATACCTTCAGCCTCGGGACGGTCTTTTACGAGTTGCTCACCGGACGGCCGCCTTTCGATGGCGAAAGTTCGGTCCGCATCCTGCGCCGGGTGGTGGAGGAAGAACCGGAGCGCCCCAGTGCGCTGGTGCGCGGGCTGGATCCGGACCTGGAAGTGATCTGCCTGCACTGCCTGGAAAAGGAGCCGGCCCATCGGTACCCGAGCGCCCTGGCCCTGGCCGAAGACCTCGAGCGCTGGCTGCGGCACGAACCGATCCTAGCCCGCCCCGTGCGGCCACTGGAACGGCTGGCGAAATGGGCCCGGCGGCATCCCGCACTGGCGGTCCTGGGCGCGCTGTGCATGGCTTCGCTCCTGGCGGCGGCGGCCTTTGCCGTGGCACTGAATATCAGTCTCTCGCGGCGGCATGCCGTAGCCCAGGCGGCGGCAGACACCCTGCGGCATCAAGTCGCCCGGCAGCATGTCGCAGCGGCGCAGAATTTCATCGGCGACGACGACTGGCTGCGGGCCCTGCCTTCCCTCGCCGAAGCCATCCGCCTCGGCACCGGCAATCCCAACCAGGACCGGATGAACCGGGTGCGTTTCGGCCAGCTCGTCCGCCGCACTCCGGAGCTGCAGCTGGGCTGGTTCGACGGAGACCGGGTCATGCGAGCGGCGACGGACGAACAGGGGCGCAACCTGCTCGTCGTCACGACCAAAGCCGCGGAATTTTACGACCTCGACCACGATGCCATGCCGGCGAAGCGCTGGCTCCCGGCGGAAAGCTGGGAGAGCGGGGCGCTTTCCGCCGACGGCTCACACGCACTCCTCACGGACAACGCGGGCCATTTTACCCTCATCGATACCCGGGATGGCCGGGTCCTGCGCACGGAATCCGGCAACATCCTGCCTGGGCCGGACACCTTTTCCTCGAAGCAACCGCGGTTTGTCACCTGGCAGGAAAAGTCGGTTTTCCTGCGCTCGACGGATACCGGCGAAGTCACCAACCCGCCGATGGAACACGAGCACCGGGTGGTGTGGGCGGTTTCGTTGCCATGGTTTTCCGGAGCGATCACCAAGGATGACCAGGGCCAGCTCTTCCTCTGGCGCCTCGACGTCGAGCAAGGCGACAATCTGAATTGGAAGAGTCGCCGCATCGCGGAACCGACGGGACCAAATGCGCGGCTGATCGGTTTCCGCCCGATGGATTTGACTGCGCTGCTCCAGGGGGATCGCGAGATGTACGTCATCGATCTCTTCACCGGAGCGATCAAGGCGCAGTATTCCACGATGAATACCCCGCAATCCTTCGGGCTTGAGTGGACTGGCGAATGGCTTTTCCTCGCGCGGCGCGACACGGGGGTGGAACTGCGGGAATTACAGCATGGGGAGCAGCGCTTCTATGCCGAGCATGGCGCGCTGGGTTTCCGCGGCTCCTTTGGGATGCTGAGCAATACGGTCGCGACCCAGAGCTGGAATGGTTCGGCCCGGGTCTGGAAGACCAACAAGGGCATCCCCCTTTCCCCCCTGCTCTGGCAGGCGGCGACCCCGGGTGATTGTGTGCTCGATCCACAGGGGCGCTGGCTGGTGACCCGCGGCGATGAACCGGCGGCTCGCCTCTGGCAGTTGCGTCCGGCGGATGGCGCGCGGCGCACCGATTCGCTGTCGACCGATCCGATGGCCGCGTGGTTTGCGGGCCAGCCGGAACGGCTGCACGTGGCCGAGCGCGATGGAGTGGTCGAGGCCTGGTCACGCAGCGGGGCGACCGTGGCGTGGGCGGTTCGGCATCCGGAGCCGCTTTTGACGGCGGGCCCCTGTGCCGGAGGACGGCTGGTTTTCACCTGCGGCAAAACGACGGCCCAGCTCTGGGATGGCGCCACCGGCAAACCGGTGGGTCCGGCTTTTCGTCCCAACCGCCCGATTGTTTCCGCCAGTGCCGATCCCACGGGTGACCGCGTGGCGATCGTGCTGAACGACGGGAGCGTGGAGATCTGGCAGGCAGCCACGGGCTCCGTGGTGGTCAACCGTGCGGGCAAGGCGCGCCGGGTGGAGTTCAGCCCCGGAGGGCATCGAGTGCTCGTGGTGGAAGACGCCGCTGCGGGAATTTGCGACGCGACCACCGGAGCCAACCTGGCCCCTTTCCTCGCCGAACCGGGAGGGGAAACCGAGGCGCGGTTTAGCCCGGATGGCCGGCGGGTGGTACAGTGGAGCCGCAGCAGCCGATCGGGGCAAAATGCCGCACGAATCTGGGATGCGGACACAGGGCGGGTCGAGGTGACGCTCGCGCCGCACTGGCGGGCGATCAACGATGTCGCTTTCAGCCCGGATGGCCGTTTTGTGGCGAGTGGCGGGGATGATCACACGCTGCTGATCTGCGACGCCCGGACCGGGGCCGCGATGCATCCTCCGCGATCGCATCGGCAGCAGGTGCGCCGGGTGGGGTTCTCGCCGGATAGCCAGATGGTCTGGACCATCGCCGACGACAAAGTGAGCCTTTGGGACACCGGCGCGGCGGAACCGGTCGGTCCCCCGCTCCAGCACTCGGCCTCGCCGCAAGGGCTGGCCTGGTCGGCGGATAGCCAGCTTCTGGCCGTAGCCACGCGGAAAGATTATACCCGCCTGTGGGACTGCACGCCGGACCTGCGCCCGACCAGTACACTGGAAATGGCCGCCCAACTCCTTTCCGCCCACGCTTTGGTCCCGGGCACGAGCGACTTGCGCGGGCTCACGCTGGAGGAAACCCGGGCCGCCTGGCACGCGGTCCATCCAGATCAGCCGCGTTTTGAGACCTTTTCCTCCTCGGCGCCCTCGGGGGAAAAGGCGGCAGCGGCAGAAAAAAAACGCCCCTGAGTCTACTTTCTTCGAAATTTCGCAAAAACCGCGAAATGTCGAAACCTGGAAAGTCCAATACATGGAGAAGCGTTGTGCTTCCCATGAAAGCCGAACACTCGACCCTCACATCGCTAACGCCCGAATCGATCACCGCATCGTTGCAGGGCACGGTCCTGGTTCCCTCTTTTTCCGGCCAATGATTATGGAATCCTGGCTAGAAACTGCTCCCGGCAGCAGCGAATCCGGGCTTTTTATTCACGGAACCCGGACCGCAGACGACGTCTGTGTGGAAGTGCGGCGCCGCCTCCGAGGCAAGGCGCTGACCATCCCGCTACTCGTACGGACTGTGCATGATATCACGATCGACTGGTCGAAGCAGGGCTGGCTGACCGAGCCGCTGGCCGTAGTGCTTTCCCAATTGATCGGTCAGGCCCGGCAGGAACCGGTCGCAGCCGGAATCCTCCAGGCAGCCGATTCCGTCAGAGATGACCAAACCCTTTTCCACCCCAATTCAATGGACAGCCTGCGCGCGGCAGAATCACCCCTCCCTTCCTAATTCGATTGAGAAATGCCCCTGTCTGGCGGGAAGTTTCGGACCTGCCAGGGAGATGGCGGAGATGCGCAGGCTACACCGGCGCCGTTCCTCACGGGACGGCGCCGGTGGCGGATAGAAGGGGAAAGTAGAGCGGTAGGCAGTGATCAGTAGTAATCGTCCAGCCTCCACCACCCCCGCTGACTACAGAATACTGACCACTGATTGCTCTTTCCCTGCCTTCGCGGCTTCTTCGGCGATGATTTGCAGGCCTTCGTGGACGACTTCGGCGGGTTGAGAAAAATTCAGGCGCAGGCATTCGTGGGCGTGCGGCCAGTCTTCGGGGAGGCCGAAGAAGAAATACTCGCTCGGCACGACCAGGACCTTGCGGGCTTTGAGGCGCTCGTAGAGTTCGCGAGTCGGGATATTGAGGCCCCGCAGCCAGAGCCAGTGGAAAAAGGCGCCTTCGCTGGCGTGCAAGGCCCAGTCGACTCCAGCGGCATCAAAGGCTTCGCGGGTCCACCGCGCGGCTTCCTGGCTTTTGGCTTCGTAGAAGGGGCGCAGGATTTTCGGGCCGAATTCCAGCACTTCTCCACTCTCGATCCAGGGCAGGGCGATTTGCTGGCCGACGTTGCCATTGGCCAGGCCGACGATGGCGGTCATCGCGCCCATGGCGGAGGCGATTTGCTCGGGGGCGACCACGATGGCCGTGCGGGTGCCAGGCAGGCCGAGCTTTGAGAGGCTGATGGTGAGAATCACGTGCGGCGCCCAGTGCGGGCGGGCTTCGGTGAAGATCACATTCGGGAACGGCGCGCCGTAGGCGTTGTCGAGGATGAGCGGGATGCCGTGGGCGGCGGCCAACGCGGAGAGGCGCTCGACCTCGGCATCGGTGAGCACGTTGCCGGTGGGATTCGTCGGACGCGATACGGCGAGACAGGCGATGTCTTCGCGCTGCAGCGCGGCTTCCACGGCGGCGAAATCAATGCGGTATTTAAAGATGCGGTTCGCTTCGCCTTCGGGCCAGGTGATCTCCGGGCGGCAGGCGACGAAGAGTTCACCTTCGAGACCCTGATCCGCGTAGCCGATGTATTCGGGCGCAAGCGGCAGCAGGACTTTGCGCCGGCGCCCGTTTTCGAACCGACCGGCGAGCAGATTGAAGAGGTAGAAAAATGCGCTCTGGCCGCCGGTGGTGATCGCGAGATTCTGCGGGCCGATATCCCAGCCAAAGGTGCGCTGGAGCAGCCCGGCGACGGCGCGGAGAAAACGCGGATTGCCCTGCGGCGGATCGTAGTTGCCGAGCATGCGATCGAGCAGCGCCTCCTCGGCGACGATCTCTTTCATGCGCTGGCGGACGAGGGCTTGCATGGCGGGCACGGCCGCAGGGTTGCCCCCTCCGAGCATGCGCATGTCGGGTTCGATCGTCATGGCCCGCCCAAGATCGTCCATCAATTCCAGGATGCCGGAACGCCCGGTCAATTTTTGGCCAGAGAGGGAAAAGGGAAAGACGGTGGGGCTCATCGCCCGAGCATCATAGCGGCTTCCTGCTGGAGTCAATGTAGGGGGATCCGATGCGGGACCCGCTTTTATGACAGTACGGCGGGTTTGCGGAAACTGGCTGGGCGCGTGAGTGGTTGCAGCGATGCCTATTGAATCCATCCCCTTCGATCTCGAGGCTTACTTTGCGCGGATCGGTTTCACGGGGCGCGCGGTGCCCGATGCGGCGACCCTGCATGCGCTGCATCTCGCGCATGCCACTCATGTGCCGTTTGAAAATCTCGATGTGCTGCTGGGGCGCCCCATCCGGCTCGATCTCGCGAGTTTGCAGGCGAAGATCGTCGGCGCGCGGCGCGGCGGCTATTGTTTTGAGCAGAATGCCCTCTTTGCCACGGCGCTGGAGGCGATCGGCTTCAAACTGACGCGGCTGGTGGCGCGGGTGCGGTTCAATTTCAAAACGGTGATGCCGCGCACGCATATGCTGCTGCGGGTGGAAGCCGAGGGCGGGCCGTGGATGGCGGACGTGGGTTTTGGCGGCTGGGGGCTGCTCCAGCCGATCCCGCTGGTATCAGAGCACGTGACGACGCAGGGCGTGTGGAATTACCGCCTGGTGCGTGAGGGCGACGACACGTGGGTTTTCCAGAATATCGAATGTCCGTTTGGGCTCGATCAATACGCGTTCACGCTCGAGCCACAGCTGCCGATCGATTACGAGCCGGCGAGCCACTATTGCTCCACGTATCCGGAGTCGCGTTTCGTGCAGACGCTCACGGCGCAGTTGCCGGGGCTGGAGTCCCGGATCATGCTGAAAAATCGCGAGCTCTTTCACGTGACGGCAGAGGGCTCGAAGCCGGAGGAATTGCCCGACGGCGCGGCGATCCGGCGCGTATTGGCGGAGCGCTTTGGGCTGGTGATTCCGGACGGGGAACCGCTCCGCGCGCCGACGCTGGATGTGACCGTGTAGCGGTCAGCGCGGGAGTTTTCTAAGTTTCCGCGGCGGCTTGGGTTCTGGTTTGCACTTTACTGCTCAAGCCCCTTTCTTCCGCCTTCATGAATCCGCCCTCCCTCTGGCCCCGTCGTCTTCTGATTCAAACCTGTGCCGCTGTCGGTCTCGCGGCTTCGCTCTGGCCAGCCTCCGCAGCGCGGGCGGAAGAAAAGTTCGACGTGGTGGTGTACGGCGCGACGCCGGCAGGGGTCTGTGCGGCAACCGCGGCCGCGCGCAGTGGGGCGAAGACGGCGTTGGTGGAGCCGCTCGCGATTGTCGGCGGGATCATGTCGAGCGGGCTGAGCTTCAGCGACTCGAACCAGACCGATCGTCGCACGCTGGGCGGGCTCTTTGAGGAGGTGCATCAGCGCATCGAGGCGTATTATCGCGAGAAAGGCGTCGCGCTGCCGTACGATGTGTCGGTGAAAGACAGCCGCCCGTGGACCTATGAACCGCATGTGGCGGAGAAGGTTTTCACCGATCTGCTGAAGGAAGCAGGCGTGGAAGTGTTCGTGAAACATCAGCTCCGCTCGGCGGAAAAATCCGGCGAACGGATCGAGCGGCTGGTGACCGATCGCGAGACGTTTGCCGGCAAGGTATTCATCGACGCCACCTACGAAGGCGACCTGCTTCCGGCAGCCAAGGTGTCCTCGGCGCTCGGCCGCGAAAGCAAGGAACGCTACGGCGAGAGCCTCGCAGGGCAGCAATTTCCCAAGGCCAAACAGACCTTTTCCCCGCGCGACGACCAGGGCCATCTGCTGCCGTTGCTGACGGGCGAACAACTCCCCCCTGATGAAGGCGACGGCAAAGTGATGGTCTATAGCTGGCGCCTGTGCATGACCTCGGATCCGGCGTTGCGCGTGCCGCTGAAAAAGCCCGCGACGTACGATCCGGCGCGCTTTGAACTCGCGCGCCGTCTGTACGCAGCGAACCCGAAGAACCCGCAGGTGGTCGGTCTCGATCTTTATCCCCTGCCCAGCGGCAGCAAAGTGGACGTGAACAACGGAATCGCCCGCCAGCTTTCCATGGGGCTGATGGGCGCGCAGTGGGCGTGGTGCGATGCCACACCGGCGGAGCGCGAAAAGATCTGGCAGGCGCACAAGGACTACACCCTCGAGCTGCTCTGGTTCCTGGCGAACGATCCCGCCGTGCCGGACAAGATCCGCGAGCAGTTCGCGCAGCTCGGTTTCGCCAAGGACGAATTTGCCGGCACCGACTACTGGCCGCCCGTGCTGTACGTGCGCGAGGGCCGGCGCATGATCGGGGAGTACGTTTTTACGCAGGCCGATGTGCTGCAAAAGGTGACCAAGCCGGATGCGATCGCGATCAGTTCGTTCCCGGTCGATTCGCACGATTGCCAACGTGTGGCGCTGCCGGATGGCGGCTGGCTGAATGAAGGCACGATTTTCCCGGTGCATATGAAAGGCCTGCCGAAGGGCATCCGCTATGGCCAGCCGCACCAGATCCCGTATCGCTCGATCACGCCGAAACGCGCCGAGTGCACCAACCTGCTCGTGCCCGTCGGCCTTTCGTGCACGCACGTGGCCTACAGCAGCATTCGGGTGGAGCCGACCTGGATGACGATCGGCCACAGCGCAGGCATCGCGGCGGCGCTGAGCGCGAAGAAAGGCGGCGCGGTGCAGGATTTGGAGATCCCCGTGCTGCAGCAGCGGCTACGTGAAGCGAAGCAGATCCTGGATTTGCTGCCGGAGCATCTGGCAGCGGCGGGGCAGCAGTAGCTGCGATACGGACAGTCTGAGGACGTGGCTGCAGGCCGTGGCTCACGCAGCCTCTGCGTGAGTTCATGAATGCTGCGCCTTGGGCGCAGGTGATCTTTTCGTTTCACGCAGGGGGCTGCGTGAACCACGTTTGCAGTCGCGGTTTCTCCCTTCGCGAAGCTTTGCGTTCCTGGCGCCTTTGCGGTGAAGTAGGTGGTCTGTGTCATCATGGAGAAATCCACCCGCGTTCACTCATCTCTGATCTAACGTCCAGGCATTGCTCCGCATGAAACCGACTGAATCACCTTCTTCGCCCGCTGCTCCGAAAAGTTGCTGCCATGCGCACGGTGAGGAACCGAAACCGGAGCCCAAGCCGGAGCCGGCGAAGCATTCGTGCTGTGACGGGCATGATCATCATCACCAGGGAGACGTGAAGCCTTCGGCGGCGGCGAAGTATTTTTGCCCGATGTGCCCGGGGGTGGAATCGGATCAGCCGGGGGATTGCCCAAAGTGCGGGATGGCGCTGGAGCGCAATCCGGCGTGGCAGCCGGCGGCGCGGACAATTTACACCTGCCCGATGCATCCGGAGATCGAGCAGGATCAGCCGGGGGATTGCCCGAAATGCGGGATGGCGCTGGAGCCGCGGACCGTGGCGGCGGGCAGCGATGAGAGCGAAGACAACGCCGAACTGCTGGATATGCAGCGGCGGCTGTGGATCGCGGGAGTGCTGACCCTGCCGGTATTCGTACTGGCCATGGCGCACCTGGTACCGGGACTCGGGCCCGCGGCATGGGTCGATAGCGCGCCGGTACGCTGGATTCAGTTCGTGCTTTCCACGCCGGTGGTGCTGTGGGCGGGGGCACCGTTTTTCCGGCGCGGCTGGCGGTCGCTGCTCACGCGGCATTTTAACATGTGGACGCTGATCGCGATCGGCGTCGGGGCGGCGTACCTTTTCAGCGCGGTGGCGATGCTGGCGCCGGGATTGTTTCCGCAGGGCGGGCATCACGGCAGCACGGCACCGATCTATTTCGAGGCGTCGGCAGTGATCATCGTACTCGTGCTGGTCGGACAGGTGCTCGAATTGCGGGCGCGCGCGCAGACCGGCGGAGCCATCAAAGCACTGCTCAACCTCGCCCCCCCAACAGCGCGCCGGGTGAAACGCGGGCACGACGAAGAGATTCCCCTCGAAGCGGTGCAGCCAGGCGATTTCCTGCGGGTACGTCCGGGCGAAAAGGTGCCGGTCGATGGGGAGATCGTGGAGGGTCGCTCGACGGTCGATGAATCGATGATCACCGGCGAACCGGTACCGGTGGAAAAAGGCCAGGGCGATGCAGTCACGGGCGGCACGGTGAATGGCACCGGGAGTTTTGTGCTCCAGGCGCAGCGGGTGGGGCGCGATACGCTCCTCGCGCAGATCGTACAGCTTGTGGCGGAAGCACAGCGGAGCCGGGCGCCGATTCAATCGCTCGCCGACCGGGTCGCGGGCATCTTCGTCCCCGTGGTGCTGGCCATCGCCGCGCTCAGCTTTGGGCTTTGGTATTTCCTCGGACCGGAACCGCAGCTGGCCCATGCGCTGGTCGCGGGGGTTTCGGTGCTGATCATCGCCTGCCCCTGTGCGCTGGGGCTGGCCACGCCGATGTCGGTGATGGTAGGGGTGGGCCGCGGGGCCCAGGCCGGCGTGCTGGTGCGCAGTGCCGAAGCGCTCGAACATCTCGCCACCGCCACCGCGCTGGTCGTGGATAAAACGGGCACCCTCACCGAGGGCAAACCGCGCCTGATCGCTTGTGAGCCGGGCGGCTCCGCCTCGCTCAGTGCCGATGAGCTTTTGCGGCTTGCGGCCAGTGTCGAACAGGCCAGCGAACATCCCCTCGCCTCGGCCATTGTGGCGGGCGCTTTGGAAAAAGGGCTCTCGCTTTCTTCGCCGGTGGATTTCCAGGCCAGCACGGGTGGCGGGGTGACGGCGCGCGTTGGAGCGCAGCGAATCACGATCGGGACGGAGATTTTGCTGACCGAGCAGGGCCTCGCGGGAATCGACGCGTTCGCGCCGGCGATCGCGCAGCATCGGGAACACGGCGAAACGACCATGCTCGTCGCGATCGACGGCCAGGCCGCGGGCATTCTCGCGGTGGCCGATCCAATCAAGGCCAGCACCCCGGACGCGATCCGCGAGTTGCACGAGATGGGATTGAAAATCCACATGCTCACCGGAGACCACGCCCACACGGCCGCAGCGGTAGCGCGGGAGCTGGGCATCGATGCGGTGGAAGCCAGCGCCACGCCCGCGAAGAAGATCGCGAAGATCCAGGAACTGCGCGCGGCAGGCGAGCACGTGGTGATGGCAGGCGATGGTAGCAACGATGCCCCCGCACTGGCCGAAGCGGAGGTGGGCATTGCCATGGGCACGGGCACCGAGGTGGCGATCCAGAGCGCGGGAATCACACTGCTGAAGGGCGATCTGCGCGGCATTGCGCGGGCGATTCGACTGAGCCGGGCCACGCTGGCGAATATCCGGCAGAACCTGCTCTTCGCTTTCCTCTACAATGCACTCGGCATCCCGATCGCGGCCGGGGCGCTATACCCGGTATTTGGCCTCCTGCTGAGCCCAATGCTGGCCGGAGCAGCAATGAGTCTCAGCTCCGTCTCGGTGGTGGCCAATGCGCTCCGACTGCGAAGCGTGAAGCTGTGAACGGGGAGAAGGTTTCGCACAGAGTTCACGGAGACCACGGAGGAAGAAACCCGTTTTTTCACCCTCCGTGTCCTCCGTGTCCTCCGTGCCTCTCCGTGCGGTACCTTTGAATTCATGACTGGGAAGGCGGTTTGATTTTGCTGGAGGTGCTTTACCTTGAGCTATGCTGGCTCAATCCACTCCTTCCTCGGCTCGAGTGGTCGTGCTCGGGGCTTCGACCAATCCGGAGCGATATGCGTATCTCGCGCTCGAACGTTTGATCGAGCACAGGTACGACGCGGTGCCGGTGAATCCGGGGCACACGGAAATTCTCGGGCGCCGGTGTTATGCTTCGATCGGCGAGGTGCCGGCTCCGATCGATACGGTGACGCTTTACCTCGGCGCAGCGCGGTCGGAGCCGCTCTCGGCGGAAATCCTCGCGGCAAAACCACGGCGGATCATGTTCAATCCCGGTGCCGAGAATCCGGCGCTGGCGGCGGCAGCGAAAGCGCAGGGCATCGAATGCCTCAACGCATGCACGCTGGTGATGCTCTCGGCGGGAACGTTTTGATCTCCCCTTTCCCTTCCCCGGTTTGGATTTCTGCAGCCAAATCCTTCCGGAACCCCCTCCAAAAGCGGATTTTCGATAGAAAATGCAAAACACTGCTTGCCACCTGTGGGAGCTGGTGCATTTTACCCGCCCTTCGCGCACGGCTGGGTAGCTCAGTTGGTAGAGCAGTGGACTGAAAATCCACGTGTCGCCGGTTCGATTCCGGCCCCAGCCACCACTCCGCGACGAGGGAAAACGAAACGAGAGAGAGGAACCTGAGGACGCGTGGGTAGTGATTCGTGAATGATGATTGGACAGATGCACACCTCGCGCCTTACGGCGATGCGCGTACTCAACTACCCACAAATCACCAATCACGCCTTTTGACCGCCTTTCCGCTTCGTAACGCATTTTCCCGCAAGGAATCCGAGCGAAAGGGTTGACGACGGCGGGGGCTCTCTCCTAAAGCACCCCACCATGCCTCGACCCTCCATTCCCGCCTTCCTCGCGCTGGCGACTGTTGCCGTGATCGGCTCGGCCGGCTGCAAGACGATTTACACCGACACGCACCGGCCCGTGCGGAACTATTTCAAGCCGGAAAAGGAAGCGGCGCCGAAGCCCACGGATCTCCTGCCACCGCCGACCCCCACGCAACCTTCGCCAGAATCGGCTCCTCTGGCTCCCAGCCAGGCCCCCGGCCTTGATCCCGCTCCGGCCGGCGGTGCGGCTCCGGCGACCACCGCGCCCGCCATTCCCGGCCTGTAGGATCGGGCGGTTCGCCTAACATTTTGCCGCGAGGCGTGTTCCATCATCAATGGAACGCGCCTCGCTCCTTTTGAGCCCCAGCCTTGACTCACCGCCGCCAGCCGTGAGTCTGCTCGACGTGTCTGCTCAATCCACCACCGATTCCGAACTGAAACCGCTTCTCGCGGAGGTGGATGTCTACGCCGAGGGGCAGCATCTGCGGAAGTACGCGATCGAGCCGGGCGAATACATCGTCGGGCGCGATGCGACCTGCCACATCGTGGTGGAGGCGGACCAGGTCTCGCGGCATCACGCCCGGCTCACCTTTACTTCCTTCGAGCTGCTGCTCGAAGACCTCGGCTCATCAAACGGCGTCTTCATCGATGGGGTGCAGTTGCAGATTCCCACCCGGGTGCGACCGGACCAGGAAATCCAGATCGGCAGTTCGCGCCTGTACATCCGGCTCAACGAACACGCCGAGCGGCAATTCCGCGAAGCGCTCTGGGACAAGGATCTCGGGCTCGAAAGCGTACGCCATGCGCTGGCCGGCTCGAAGTACAAAATCGTGACCACGATCGCGCGGGGCGGCATGGGGGTGGTGATGCAGGCGCGCGACCTGCACATCCGCCGCACGGTGGCGATGAAGGTGATGAAGACGTCCTCGCAATTTTCGCGCGAGAACGTGCTGCGGTTCATCGACGAAGCGCAGATGACCGGCCAGCTCGAGCACCCGAACATCGTGCCCGTGTACGAGCTCGCTCTCGATGAACGCGGCGAGACTTTTTACACGATGAAATACGTCCGCGGAATCACCCTCGATGAGGTGCTCCGCGGGCTGCGTCATGGAAACGAAAAGCTGGCCAAGAAGTATCCGCTCGGCACGCTGCTCACCATTTTCCAGAAGATCTGCGACGGCGTGGCGTACGCGCATTCGAAGGGCGTGGTCCATCGCGACCTGAAGCCCGAGAACGTGATGATCGGCAGCTACGGCGAAGTGATGGTGATGGACTGGGGCCTGGCCAAAAACATGACCGGCGCGCAGCGGAAAGAAACCGTGACTCCGGCGGTCGAAACCGTGGTCGAGCAGCCGCTGCCTGATGCGCGTGGTTTTCAGACCATGCATGGGCTCGTGGTCGGCACGCCGCCATATATCTCCCCCGAGCAGGCACGCGGCGAGCTGGATAAAATCGATCCGCGCTCGGACATCTACGTGCTGGGCGAAATCCTCTACGCGGTGCTGACCCTGCGCGCGCCGGTGGCGGGTTCGACCGTGGCCGAGGTCATCGAGAATATTCTCGCCTGCAATATCACGCCGCCGATTTCCTTCAGCTCACCGCCGAAATCCAGCCGTCGGCAGGAAGTGCCGCCCGATCCGAACGACGTCCCCCTGCCCCATCTGCCCACCGGCCGTGTGCCGGAAAGCCTGAGTGCGGTGGTGATGAAGGCGATGGAATTCGAACCGGAAAAGCGGTACCAGACCGTGGAGGAAATGCAGTCCGACATCCTGTCCTACCAGGGTGGGTTTGCGACCAAGGCCGAGCGGGCGGGCGTCTTCAAACAAACGCTGCTCTGGGCTGGCCGGCACAAGACGGAGGTGATCCTGATCATCGCCTTCATCGTGATCATCCAGGTCGCGGTAGGGACTTTCTTTTTCTCGCTGAAACACGAGCGCGACGCAGTGAAACGCGAACGCGATGCGGCGATCGCCAACTACAATCTCGCACTGGAAAACGAGCTCCGGGCCAAGGCCAGCGAGCAGCGGGCGAAAGACAGCGAAAAGAAGGCAGCCGAAGCGATCGAAGATCTGCGCCAGACCGCGCCGACCTTTGCCTCCGATGCGCAGGCGCTGCTCGAAGATCTCAAATTCGGCGAGGCCCTGGAGAAGATCAACTACGCCCTCGAGCAACAGTCGCAGAACCCGGAATTCTGGATCCTGAAGGGGAACCTGCATCAATCCCTGCTCCAGCTGAAAGAAGCCAAGGAGGCTTATGAAAAAGCGATCGCGCTGAATGCCAAGGTGGCAGGCGGCAAAGTGAATCTGGAGCTGACCAAACGGCTGCTCGCGGGCCTGGGCGCGGACGGGAAATTGAACCCGGCGCAACTCAAGGAATTGCAGCAGGCCATGCTCGCGCAAAATCGCGTGGACGAAGCCTTCGGCATCCTGCGCCAGCTCACCGCCGACCGGGAACTCTTCCGCCGGACCATCGTGGAATCCTTCGGCAAAATGGGCCTGAAAGATCGCGTGGAGACGAACGATGACGCTACGATCAATCTCGACCTGAGCGGCATGGACCTGGCGAAGGGATTCGCCACCGAGCCACGCCCTGGCCAGAAACGCGCGGGCGGTATTTTCGGCCTGCGCGAACTGCGCAACCGGCCGATCGTGAGCCTGAATCTCGATGGCACCCGCCTCGCGGATCTCACCGTACTGAAGGGCTGGAAGCTGGAGAAACTCTCGATCAACAACAACCCTCTGGTCGATCTCACTCCGATCTACGGGATGAAGTTGCACTACCTCAACGCCGATGGCTGCCGGATTTCGCACCTGGAGCCGCTGGCGAAGATGCCGCTGGAATCGCTGCGGCTGCGCAATACGGGCGCCTCGGATCTGACGCCGCTGAAGGGATTGCCGCTGGAGAATCTGGTGCTCGCTGGTTGCCGCGAGGTGAAGAGCCTGGCCTCGCTCGAAGGTTCTCCGCTGCAGCAACTCGATCTCAGCCGCACGGGCATCACGGATTTGAAGCCGCTGCTCAAATCACCGATTCGCGAATTGAACCTCGAAGGCTGCACCGACCTGACCGACCTGAGCCCGCTCGGCGAGATGCGCAGCCTGGAAGCCGTGGTCATTCCCAAGCAGTGCAAGGATATCGATTTCCTCCGCGACCACCCGACCCTCAAACGCCTGAGCTACCAAAAGCTCACCGAACCGGCGTATGAGTTTTGGTCGACGTTTGATGGGAATTGATCAAGGAGTGGGGACGCCCTCGTCCCCATAGAGCGGTTTAAATAGCCATTCCTGAAGCCGACCAGCCAATTCCCGGGTGCTGCACCCGACTCGGGTGCGCTGTCCGGCAACCCGCCGAACAGGAGGCGAAAGGCGATTTATGCTGAGAAAATGCGCGCCTTGCAGCCACCCTAACCGGGTATCCGAGGCGAGTCGCTCCGAACGACGTACCGGTCGCGTGCTCCACCCAGTTTTCCGCTGCCGCGGCTGCACTTCAGTTTAAAACTGCTCTGGGAAACTCGGGGCGAGGGCGCCCCGATTCCTTGTTACTTCTTCGCTTTGGCCGGTTTCTTCTTCGCGGGGACGGCGGGCGTGGCAGTGACGTCGCGGACGGTGGGGCCGTCGACCCAGCGGCCCTGGATCAGGACGGTCTTGGGGAATTCAGGGATGCCGCGTTCGTTGCGGCGGAGTTGAGCGTCGACGAGATCGATGGAGCTGGCGCCGACGAGGCGTCCGTTTTGATTGATCCCGGCGAGGCCTTCGTCGCTGTCCGTCAGGGCGAGGTGCGCGAAACCGGCGTCGCGTGGAACTTCACAGCCGATCCGGCCGAGGTACTCGATGCAACGCGGGTCTTGCGAGAGGATGCAATCGGGCCGGTGCGCGCGGAACCACTCGGTGAACGCTTGAGGGAAGGTGGTGTCGCCGAGCAGCGAGGGGACGCGGTTTTCCGGTGTCTGTGCCTGCTGATAAACGAGGTAACCGGCGCTCCATTTGCGCTGCACGCGGATATCCTGCTCGTCGGTGATCGCGAGGCCGATGCGTTTGTAGCCAAGCTGCGTGAGGTGCTCGATGGCCATGGTGATCGATTGGTACTGATCGTTCGAGGCCCGATGCAGCGGCGGACGCGCCAGACTGAAGGCGATCGTGGCGGAGGCAAAGCGGGGCCAATCGAGCGCCAGAGTGCTACCGCCGGAGGGGAGCGGGGCGACGAGCACGCCATGAATGTTGCGGTTGTAGAGGATCTCGCTCAGGCGCTGCTCGCTCATGCCGGGGCGGGCGGCCCACCATTCCTCCAGCGTGTAGCCGAGGGCCTCGGCACGGGCGCGGGCGCCTTCGAAGAACTCGACGAACGGACCCGGCGTGCGCCAGCCGTCGGCGGTTTTGTGCGCGGTGATGTAGGCGAGCGTGGTCGGGCGCGGGACGCGGCGGATATCGCGGAGCTGGGTCATCAGCGCGCTGACCAGCGGGTTCGGGCGGTAGCCGAGTTCCTCCGCAATCTGGCGAATGCGCTCGCGCGTGGCGGGGGAAATTTTGGGGCTGTTCCGGAGGGCCAGGGAGACCGCCATACGCGAGACACCGGCGCGATCGGCGATCATCTGCATGGTCACGGGCTGGGGTTCGTCGGACATGGTGGGTTGAGCGTAAACCCGCGAGGAGCTTTACGGCAAAGTAAAAACTGACGCCGATCGGAAAAAAGGTTTGCGTGGGCCACGGCATCCGCCAGCGGGGTCGCGACGCAAAAGAACGCGTGTTACCGCTTTTGCCTTACTCCGTATTTTGGCCGTCCGTTTTTAAGAACCGGATTCACCAGATTTTCAGGATTACAGGATTTCGCTGTCCGGACGTTGAGGGTTCTGACGCGGGCAGAGGTGAAATCGCTGCTTTCGGGCAAAAACGGCCTTGGGGTTTTTCCTCAAATCACTATCAACCCCGCGCATGAATGCCGCCGACCCATCGCCAGGCTCTGCGCCGGCCCCCGACGAGAAAGTAAACGAGACCATCCGCACGATCACGGAATCGAGTCCCGCGGAAGGCGCGGTGCTGCTCGCATCGGAACCCGTGACCTTCGTCGAGGAAGTGCTTGGCCGGCTGAATCCCAGCCTGCGGCAGAACCTGCTGGCCGCCCTGCCCCGCGATCGCCGTGAGGTAATTTTGGCCGCGGCTTCGCCGGATGATCGCCGCCAGTGGGCGCGCAACGAAAGCTTTGCGGAAAATACCGTCGGCCGGCTGATGGAACCGGCGCTCGCCGTTTTCGGGCCGGATACGACCATCGGCGACGCGACCGAACGGCTTCGTTCACTCGTGGCGCGCGCCTTTATCACCTACGCTTTTGTCGTCGATGAAAAGGACCGCCTGCTCGGCGTGGTCGCGATGCGGGAGATGCTGCTGGGCCGGCCGGATCAGCCGCTGCGCGAGATCATGCTCGGCAATCCTTTCGCCCTGCGCCCGGAGCAGGACCTGGTCGCGGCGATGAAAGCCACGGTCACCCGGCACTACCCGGTGTATCCGGTGGTGGATGCGGAGAATCGGCTGATCGGTCTCGCCCGCGGCCAGATGCTTTTTGAAGCCCAGGCGATCGAGCTGTCAGCGCAAGCGGGCTCCATGGTCGGTATCGAAAAGGAAGAGCGCCTCCACACGCATTGGTCGCGCAGTCTGCGCTTCCGGCATCCGTGGTTGCAGATGAATCTGGTGACGGCATTTCTTGCCGCCGGGGTCGTCGGTTACTTCGAGGGGACGGTTTCGAAATTCGTGGCGCTCGCGGTCTTCCAGCCCGTGCTCGCCGGACAAAGCGGCAATACCGGCTGCCAGGCGCTGGCGGTGATGCTGCGCGGGATCACACTCGGTGAATTGCGCGGCAGTGTGACTCCGCTGGTTTTGAAAGAAGCGTGGCTTGGCCTGGTGAATGGCTTTCTCGTGGGCCTCACCTCCGGCCTCGGCATGTTTGTCTACGCCAAGATGAAGGGCAGCAATGGGGCCAGCCCCTGGGCGCTCGGGGCCATCACCGTGGTGGCCATGATGGGCAGCTGCGTGATCAGCGGTGTGGCGGGTGCGCTGGTGCCGCTGGCCCTGCGCAAATTTGGGGCCGATCCGGCGACGGCATCGGGGATCTTTGTGACCACGGCGACGGACGTGGCGAGCATGGGGACATTCCTCGGGCTGGCGACGCTGATGCTGATGTAACAAGGATGGCCCGCGCCGGAGGCGCAGGATGCATCGATTCGTTTCACGCATAGGGCTGCGTGAACCACGGGGTGACAGCGGCGATCTTTCCAAAAGAAAAAGGGAGCGGCCTTTGCGGGGCGCTCCCTTCTTCGATTTAAACTTTAGCCGGCTGCTTACTCCTGCGGGCTCTGGAGTTGAGCCTGGGTTTCGGCGGGGGCGAAGGTGGCGTAGCCGGTGTCGGCGCCAGCCACGAAGAAGCCGAACCCGGCGCCCTGTTTCTGAAGGATCGCGCCGCGGAAGCTGGTCGACTTGCGGGTGACCGGGTGGACGAACTTGCCGGTGAAGATACCCGTGGTGGAGCTGAGCTTCGCGGTGAGGCCGGTCACGGACGGGGTGGTGATGATGAGCGCATTGCTCGGGGCGAGCGTGGCGGGCTGGACTACGGTTTCCTGGAGGCCGCCATCACCGAGGGCGAGCGAAGTGTTGTTTTCGCCGGCGCTCACCGGGACCACGGCCTGGCCGGCGGTGGGAGCGGTGTAGCGGCTGCCGACCGCGACGGTCTGCGTGTTGAAGCCGGCGGCGAAGGCGGGCGCCTTGGCGTTAGCCGGGCGGGCCCAGTACAGGGGACCGGCCACGTCGCTCACATTTTGCTCATGGAACTCAAGCGTGCCGGTGAGCATGCCTTTTCCAGCGTAAGGAGCGGCGAAGAGGTTCAGGTGGCCGTTCTCGGTCACCCGCACGCTGGCGCTGAAGGTCTGACCATCGGCAAGCACACCGCTGATCGTCGCGGTGCCGGTCTTGCTCACCACCAGCGTGGCCGCGCCGTCGCCGACCGGGGCGTGGCTGTCGGTATTTTCCGTGCCGGGCACGATGAGCGTGTAGCGGCCGGCGTTCGGGTTCGGCTCGGTCGTCGTCTTGCTGTTCGCATCGAGCGAGAGATCCGTGCTCCAGCCGGGGCCATTCAGGCTACCGGTGATCGAGCCCTTATCGGTGCCCGGGGTGTAATTCAGGCTCAGGGCGAAGCTGTCACCGGTCTTGGTTTCGAAGGTGACCTGCGCATGGCCGAGCGCATCGAAGCGGCCTTTGAAGGGCTGGCTGACGCCGTTCAGTTTCAGGCGGCCGGAGAAGGTGCCGTTGCTGGCGAGGCTGAGCGAGAGGTAGCCGGGCAGACCGGTCGAAGTGGTAAAGGCGTCGGTGTACCCGCCTTTGCCCACCACGAAGGGATTCGCGATGAAGGTCGCGGTGAGTTCGGTGCCGCCCTGCTGGGGCACAAAGGTCACCGTGCGATCCAGGCCGCTGGCCGCACCGCTCCAACCCGCGAACAGGCTGCCCGTCTTCGGGGTGGCGGTGATGGTGTAGCTGCGGCCGACTTCCCGCTGCGTCGTGCCGGCGAACCCGGTGGAAACCGTGCCGTTGCCGGACACATTCACCGTCACCGGAGCGAGGACCACATAGCGGAAAGTGCGGGTCGTTTCACGGAGGACATCGCCATCGGCGGCCAGGGACTGCACGCGGAGCGTATTCGGACCGGCGGTCAGGTTGCCGATCGTGGCGGTCCAGCTCGTGGTGCCGTTTGCGGTGACCCAAGCACCCGCGACACCGTCTTTTTCAGCGCGGACGCGGATGGAAGCCGCGGCGGGTTCACCACCGGTGGTGCCGGTCGCGGTCACGGAATCTTCGTTCACGGTGCTGTTCGAAGCCGGGGCGGTCACGGCGAGCATCGGGCCGGACGGCGGGGCGGTGATGACCACCCAGTACCACTGCCATTCGCTGCCCGGGATGTTCACAAAACCAACGCCCACATGGGTCTGCGCAGCGTAGAAACCGGCCTGTCCCATGAGGTGCTGCTTGTGCGGCGGGGAGGTCATCCAGTCGTTCCAGGTCCAGGACGCGGTGTCGCGGCCGGCGCTGAGAGACTCGATGTTGTTGGCGCTCGGGGATTCGTCGTAACCGGCCGGGAGGCTGTAGCCCGCCTGGCGGACCAGCCAGTTGGCGCCGTGACCGCTCGGGTCGACGTGGGCGAAATAACCGCGGCGGGCCATATCGGTCGCCTTGGCGCGGGCGACCTTGCAGAGAACGGGGTCGAGAACCATACCCGACCGACCCTGGCCGGCGGCGTTCTTCATGTAGTTGAAAATCGCCTGCTCCTGGGAATTAACCTGAGCCTGGGCTGCGACGCCGCCAAAGAAGCCACTCACCAGCAAGGCGAGCGCTAAAAAGCAGAGTCGGACAGCCTGGGAAGAGAGGGCTGGAAGCACTTGGCCATGCTTCATGGAGTTTTCGGTTTTCATGGGCAAGTCTGATCAAAGCGCGGCCCATGCCATTATTTCTAAAATTTATTAAAACGCCGGCTCTTACGTAAAAGCTGGAGGTTCGATTGGTAATTGCCCGGCGGCGGGTTGGTAGTTCCCTGTTCTCCAAGCGGGGGCGGGCGGGTTTAGCGCAAAGACGCGAAGGGCGCAAAGAGGCGCAAAGTCGATATAACGGAAGAGGCTAAATACAGGACACTTAGGATTGAACAAGACGGGCGATTTCCCCGCTTAAAAGCACCCTTCCCCGCAAAACTGCAGAGCGTGATTATCTTTTTTTCAAACCTGCTCGCATTTATGCAAACGGAAGGACCAAAAAAGCATATTTTTGGGACCTCATTTTGGGTTCGCAGGAATGCGGGCTTTTCGTGGGCCAATTCTCCTTTCGAAAACCGCCCGAACCGACTTCTCCGCCTCCCTTCCCTCCCCTTTGCGGGCTTTGGCGCCCTCCGGGCCTTTGCGGTGAATCCCCGACGCGGCCCCGGGGAAAAGTCCCCAAAACCCGGCCAAACCGCCTCGCGGAGCCGAACTTTGGGCAGTATGAGCACGGTTTTTTTACAATCCAAACCAACTTGGATTAAATCCAGCTTGTCGCAACGAAGCCGGGCGATAGAGTCGCCGGGCTTTGCTCCTCACACAGGCCCAACCAACCGAATGAATCTCGGCAATCTCCTCTCGGTCGATCTCATCCTCCCTGAGATGCAGGCCAGCGAACGGTGGTCCGCGATTGTCGAACTTGTCGATCTCCTCGTCGCCCGCGGTCGCGTGCGCTTGGAAGATCGCGACCTTATCCTTGCGGCTCTTCGCCAACGCGAAGAAACCATGAGCACCGGCATCGGCTTCGGCATCGCCATTCCGCACGCTTCCAGCGATCGGATCAGCGAAGTCGTGGCCGCCTTCGGGCGCTCTTCCAAGGGTATCGAGTTCGACTCGCTCGACAACGCTCCCGTCAAATTCATCGTCCTCTTCGTCGTTCCAAAGGACCAATTTCAGACCCACCTGCGCACGCTGGCGGCCATCGCGAAATTCCTAAACGACCGGACGGTGCGCGATCGCCTCGGCTCCGCCCCGGATGCCGCGGAGATCCATAGCATCTTCCTCGGCCAACCGCCGAAGAGCTGACGGTCTCCCGCCGCCCCCACCGCCTCTCGAGGCGGTTTTGGCTGCGCAAACCGCTGGATTCCTGCCTTTTCCGGCCCGATCAACCCGGGCCGAGCCGCTGCTTTTTCAAGCCGCGGCGTTTTCGCCTTGCCCCCTTGCCCGGTGGGCGGCTCCCTTTTAGCTGACAACCTTTTACCTTTGAGACCCGCTCCCGGGTTTTCGCTTTGCCCGTTCATGGATACCATCCCTACTCTGCTCGAAGCCCGTCTGAAGTTTGCCCTCACTGATTTTCCCGGGGCGAATCCCCGTGTGACGGCGGCGGCGGATACCCGCTTTGGCGACTACCAGACGAATATCGCCATGATCCTGGCCAAGCAGGCCAAGATGAATCCGCGCCAGCTCGCGCAGCAGATCATCGAGAAGCTCGACGTGGAGGATCTCTGCTCGCCGCCGGAACCGGCCGGCGCGGGGTTTATTAATTTCCGCCTTCGGCCGGAAGCGCTCGCTGTGCGGTTTCTCGATCTTTCCAAGGATGTGCGGCTCGGGGTGCCGGCGCCGGCGGAACCGAAACGTTATGTAATCGATTTCAGCTCGCCGAACGTGGCGAAGCCCATGCACGTGGGGCATATCCGCTCGACGATCCTAGGCGATTCCATTGCCCGGATTGCGGAATTCATCGGCCACAAAGTGGTGCGGGATAATCACATCGGCGACTGGGGCACGCAGTTCGGCATGCTGCTCATCGGTTGGAAGACGATCCTTGATCGCGCGGCGCTGGAGGCCGATCCCATCGGGGAAATGGAGCGCATTTACAAGGACGTGAACGCGCGCCAGGCGGCCGACGAATCCGTGCGCGAAGCCGCACGGGCGGAGCTCGTGAAATTGCAAAATGGCGACGCCGAGAATCTCGCGATCTGGCACGAGATGATCCGGCTTTCGCAGAAGCAGTTCGACACGATCTACAGCCGGCTGGGCATCCGGTTCGACTTCACGCTGGGCGAGAGTTTCTACAATCCGTGGCTGAAGGGAGTGGTGGCCGATCTGACCAAGCAGGGCATTGCGCGCGAGAGCGATGGGGCGATCTGCGTTTTCTCGGATCGCACGCTGCCGGAAAAGGAAGACCCTTTCATGATCCAGCGCGATGGCCAGTGGGTGGATATCCCGGCCCTAGTGCAGAAAGCGGACGGCGCGGCGAACTACACCACGACCGATCTGGCCACGCTCGACTACCGCCTGAAACAGTGGTCTCCGACCGATGTGGTCTACGTGACCGATGGCCGGCAGCAGCATCATTTCCGGCAGCTTTTCAGCATTTTCCGCCGGTGGAAACCCGAGGTGCAGACGCGCCTCGCGCACGTGTGGTTTGGCTCGATTCTCGGCGACGATGGCAAACCGTTCAAGACGCGGAGTGGCGACACCGTGAAGCTCGCGGATCTGCTCGATGAAGCGGAAGAACGGGCCTTCGAACTCGTGAGCGTGAAGAATCCGTCATTGGAAGAAGCCGAGCGCCGCGAGATTGCGCGGGTGGTCGGGATTGGGGCGGTGAAATACGCCGATCTGCTCCCGAATCGGCAGACTGACTATGTGTTCTCGTGGGACAAGATGTTAAGTTTCCAGGGAAACACGGCGCCGTATTTGCAGTTTGGCTATGTGCGCATCCGCTCGATCTTCCGCAAGGGTTCGATCGATGAGTCGGCCATCCGCAATCCGTCGACGGTCTTGCTGACGGAAAAAGCGGAGATCGATCTCGCCAAGAAGCTGGTGCAATTCGGCGAAGTGCTGCCGCAGATCCTGGATGACTATCGTCCGAACGTGCTCGCAAACTATCTCTACGAGCTGTCCGCGGTCTTCCATGGCTTTGTTGAAAGCTGCCCGGTGCTGAAGAGCGAAGGCCACACGCAAATCACGCGTCTGAGCCTCTGCGACACCACCGCGCGCGTGCTGGCGAAGGGGCTGGAGCTGCTCGGGATCGAAGTGCCGGAGCGGATGTAAAGGGGCTGAATTAAACCACCAAGACACCAAGGAATACAGAAAGTTTGAGGCTCGAACGAGCGCCTCGAGGTCTTCTCGGTGCCTTGGTACCCTGGTGGTCAGTTTCCCTACGCCTTTCGCGCAGGCACTATCGTTTCGCGCAGAGGGTTGCGTGAACCACGGGACAGCCGCGCTCCTCCTTGCATTTCCTCGGCCATCGGCGCGATGGCCACACAGGAGCATTATAGCAAGGGCCGGATCGTGACGGTTCACTACAATCGGAAGGACCCCAAAATCTCGATGCTCGAAGTCGACGTGACCGCCGATAATTGGTTCGTCTTTTAGGCGGAATCGCCGCCACTGGCTTCGGCCTTTTTTGGGGCCGCGGCCTCTGGCAGACTTTTCCGAATAGTCAGTATCGATCGACCACCTCAGCCTGAACCGCCGCGACCGGGCCCTCATCGCTCGCGCAGGAGCCGCGCGACCTTTTTCAGGTCAGCGACGAATTCGCGGTAGTTTTTCTCCCGGGATTCTTCGTCGGGAGCACGCAGGAGTGAGGAGGGGTGAACGGTGATCAGCGTGCGCTCGCAGTAGTCGGATTTCATGATCTCGCCGCGGTCGCGCAGGACGCGGATTTGCGCGCCGAAAATGGTTTGCGCCGCGGTGCTCCCGAGGAGGACGAGGACTTCGGGTTCGATGGCGTGCAGTTCGGCGAGGAGCCAGGGTTTGCAGGCGGCCATGTCGCGGGCGCCCGGCTTTTGGTGCAGGCGGCGTTTTCCGCGCGGCTCCCATTTGAAGTGCTTCACGGCGTTCGTGACGTAGGCGGCTTTCCGATCGATGCCGGCTTCTTCCAGCGCGCGGTCGAGCAGCTGCCCGGCGGGCCCGACAAAGGGGTGGCCGGCGCGGTCTTCCTGGTCGCCGGGCTGTTCGCCAACGAGCACCAGTTTCGCAGCGCGCGCACCTTCGCCAAAGACGGTCTGAGTGGCGTTTTTGTAGAGCGGGCAGGCTTCGCACTTCGCGGCGGCGGCGCGGAGTTTGGCCAGATCGGTGGTCTTCGGCGCGGGCGCGGGATGCCACTCATCCGCGTCTTCCGCGGCGCGCGGGGCGGCTTCGGATTTGGCGCGGCTGTGGGCGATCATTTCTCGGACGCGATGCGGGGCTTCCTCGAGCAGACTCGGGATCACCGAGGCTTCGGGGAGATTCTTCCAATATCTCTTCGGCATCTCGGCCTGCATTGCGTGGGTCTTCACGCGCGCGGGGTTAAAAATGCTCGAGTAATAATTCACCCAGAGCCGCTCGACCGCGTCCTCGGTGGGGGCTTCGGATTTCGCCACCCCGACAGTGAAACTGAGGTTCGCACCATCCCAATGCACACAGCGATCCGGGGTGAGGATGGACCAGCGCAGGCCGGCAAAACGGTCGCGGAAGAATGGGGCATTTCGCTCCACGATATGATGCTCCGGCTCGAACCACGCGACATACCAGGTCGCCCCTTGATGCTCGGCCGCACGAAAGCGGACGAAGGCGCGCATCTTGTGCACATCGCGCCGCACAGCCTGATCGAGGCGGGTGAGTTCGTGCACGTCGCCATCCACCGTCACTTCCAGCAAATGCGGCTCGCCATGGGTCAGTCGCCAGAGCACCCGGTAGAGCAAGGTCCAGCGCCGCGGATCGCGATGGCAGCTCACCCTCTGCGCCCGCTCCACAAAGTCCCGCGGCACCCGGAGACGCACCACCTCCTTCTCGTCCTCCCCGCCTCCGTTTTCCTCCTCGGCAAACATTCCAAGGCTGGGCTGGGCGTCGCCGAGTTCTTCCCAGGCAATTTTGTCCGGTGGAATTCCGTCCGCCAGGACCCGCCGTGCCACCTTTTGCCAAGCGGAAAAATTCGGGGCAAAAGTAAGCTGCTGCATCGCAGAAGTAACGAAATACGGAGGCTAGACGCGTGCCGGGATCAAACGTCCACGCCGCGCGGCTCCACGGGTCTCAATCTCTCAATCTCCGGAAGGGCGTTCGGAATCGCTGCACCATCGATCGACCAAAGATCCAACCCCGCCAGGACGCCGCGCCGGGCAAAAATGTAAACGCCAAAAAACCGCTCTTCGTCATCCACCCAGTTGTAGTCCGACAGAACTTTCATACTTTCGTCCGCATCTCGCACCGCCTGTCCTCCGACGGCAAAATCCACACTCGCGCACCCACACGCACAACGCCCGATCACCCGCAACTGACCGATCTGCGGCAGAAAGGTTTGAGCCGACTCCCCGCCGTTTTCTAAGAGCCAGCGCACAAGCGTTCGCTCTGATGCCGTGAGCGGCCGGTCCTCCTCAATCGTCAAAGCGCCGTGATTCATGAATAGTCCCAGTTCAAGCTAGCGTCGTGCTTCCACCAATTCCACCCGATGCCCATCGGGATCGGTAATCACCGCGCGATAGCCCCAGGGCGATTCTTTCGGCGGTGAAAGGATCGCGGCGGGATAGCCAGCCAGCGTCGCGATGATCGTGTCGAGCGAGGGCACGGTGAAACCGACGCGGGTTCCCGCCGTCGCCGCATCATCGGAAAACAGCGGATAGATTTCGAAGACTCCGCCGTTCAGTTCCGCAGCGAAATGCTCCGGCCCCGTCCCGTGCCGATGCTGGGTAAATTCGAGTCCCAGCCGGGTATAAAACTCGACCAAGCGCTCCATCTCGGCAGAGCGCAGAACGACCAGATTCAGGGTAATGAATGGCGTGCTCATTGACCTTCGACACAAACGCGCTGATGCCACTCGGCAAGGCTGGCCCAACGCTCGTGAGTGCTGCCACTATGGGACCAGAAGATCACCTCACCCTCGGCATTGAGACAGTAGTAGTCCCCGTTGTCCTCCACAAAGGGCAAGAGATGGCGGGGCAGGCCCATTTCATTCCAGGCGCCTTCGGCCAGATCGAAAAGATCGAGATGCCCGGAGCCGGGCAAAATCACCGCCGGTTCGAAGCACGCATCGGCCACCTCTCCACCGCTCTGCAAAAATTCGCGGTAGTCGGGATGAAATGGAAAGCCAAACCGGGTCTCAGCAGCGGCGATTTCTTCATCAGTTGGCGGGCGGAAAGGGTTGTTTTCAGACATCGGATATGAAGCAAAGTCGCCCACCGCCGCTGACACAGCGGCGGCTACACGCGCGTTTTTTTGGAGACGCTGATGGTCAATCATTCCGTTGTAGCCGCCGCTGTGCCAGCGGCGGTGGGATCGCGGACGGCAGCTCTACCGCGTCAAAACTACAGAAAGCCACTTTGCGCTCCGCGTTTGGACTCGGTGGTAGCGAAGAGGTCCAGTTGCTCCGGCCGGTTTTGGCGGGCAAACTGCATCCACGCCTCCGCCCGCGGCTCGAGCAGGTGCGGGGTATGGTCGGCGACCACGAGAAAGGGCAGCGTCTTTTTCAGCGGTACCCGCAGCCGGCTGAGATCATCGAGGCGAAGGCGGTGCCAGCGGCGGATTTGCAGGATGCGGTCGACGTTGCGCACCCCGAGGCCAGGCACCCGGAGAAGCCGTTCGCGGGGAGCGGTGTTGAGGTCCACAGGAAAGGCCTCACGATGGCGCAGAGCCCAGGCCAGCTTCGGATCGATGCCGAGGGGCAGATCGGGCTCGGCTTCCGTAGTCAGCTCACCCACGGAAAAGCCATAGAAGCGCAAAAGCCAATCCGCCTGGTAAAGCCGATGCTCGCGCACCAATGGCGGCGCGATGAGCGGCAACGCGCTGGAGGCGTCCGGGATCGGGCTGAACGCGGAGTAGTAGACGCGGCGGAGGCGTTGTTCGCGGTAAAGTTTGTGCGCGCGGTGGAGGACGTCGGCATCGCGCGCGGGCGTGGCGCCGATGATCATCTGGGTACTTTGGCCGGCGGGCGCGAACTCGGGCGCTTTCACACTTTCTCTACGCTCCGCTTTGGCCTGGTCGATGCGGCGGCGAATGACGCCCATCGTCCGTTCGATCCGGCCGATATTTTTTTCGGGCGCCAGAGCGGCGAGGTCGCGCTCGGTCGGCAGCTCGACATTGATACTGATGCGGTCGGCCCAGCGGCCGGCTTCAGCGATCAATTCCGGGGCGGCTTCGGGGATGGTTTTGAGATGAATGTAACCGCGAAAGCCGTGCTCGGTGCGCAGGGTGCGGGCGACGCGGACCACTTGCTCCATGGTGTAGTCCGGATTGCGGATGATGCCGGAGCTGAGGAAGAGTCCTTCGATGTAATTGCGCCGGTAAAAATCGAGGGTGAGCGTGACGACTTCTTCGGCGGTGAAGCGGGCGCGGCGGACATCGCTGGAGCGGCGATTGATGCAGTACAGGCAATCGTAGATGCAGAAATTGGTGAGCAGGATTTTAAGTAGCGACACGCAGCGTCCGTCCGGGGTGTAGCTGTGGCAGATGCCCATGCCGGTGGTGGAGCCGAGCCCGCTATCGCGGGAGTCGCGCTTGGTCGTGCCACTGCTTGCGCAGGAGGCGTCGTATTTGGCGGCATCGGCGAGGATCGAAAGCTTGGTGGCGACTTCCATGAAATATGTTCAAATGAACACATTCCGAAACGTTTGGCAGCAGGAATCGGATGCGGATGCTTTAGAAAACGCGCAGCCTGCGCCAAGCTTCGAAGATCTTAGGCGAACTTGCCGAAATAGCGGAATCAGAGAACGTAGCTCTGCGCAGGCTAATCCATGAAGAAGCGAACTCCTATCGCGCGAAATCCGAAACAGGCGAATAACCCGATCGTGATTCTGCTGGCGGCGTTTCCGTTTTATATCGGAGCGATCATTTTGCTGATTCATCAAGGCGGAGGCCTCGCGGCTGGTGCTCCAAAACCGATGGGGAGCGGTTCTGGCAAACTGATCCCGCTTTCCCCCGGCGAGGTACACGCGTTTGGCTTCCTGGCCTTGGGGTTTGCCGTGGCGATTACCTGGTTTTACTTTTACCTGCGCCGGGAGATTCGCCTGGATCGGGAAGCGTGGCGACGCGGAGAGCGAGCACGATAAGCTTCCCCGATGATAGCTATCCGCCGGAAATCGCGGGGATCGCAATTCACCACAAACTTATCGCAAAAGTCGGGAAGTTCCTGTCAGGGAAAACTTGGAGTCTTGGGTTTTACATGCCCAACAAAAAACCAACCCCATCGAAGTCCGCCCTGCGGACTCTGGCCCTCAGCAGTGCCCTACTTTTCGTAGGGAATCCGCTCTTCGCCGGCACGATCGGTCTGAACGCCGCCCCGCTCGGCGACCATTCGGACTCGACCATCAAATTTGCGCTTTTTGATACCTTCAATCAGAGCCAGATCACGGCTGCGCCGAACCCGACGTTTAGCTTTAGTGGCAACGCCGATGCGAGCTCGACGCTGACCGGGATCAGCCTAGTGCAATCCGCGGCGCACATCACTGCGCTCGGGAGTGGCTCCGCGGCCCAGGGCGCCGGTCTGCTGAACGCCGCGCTGGCGTCGCTGACCAGCAATGCCGACATCTACTACTCTTCGACCAAAGCCCAGAGCTGGACGTTGAAAGCGACGGCAGCGGTCGAGGCCAAGGAAATCTCCTTCCAGATCAAGGTCGCCAACATCACCAGCGACACCAACGCTCACGTGCTCTTCCAGCCGACGCTCACGGGGGTCGGCCCGGCAACTTATGTCACTCACGCCCCGACGGGTGAGCCACCCCTGTTCGGTCAGGCTGTCTATGTCATCGAGTATCGCTGGACCGGCTTGAGCATTCCGGCCGGTACGCCGCTGAATATCACTTTTGGCATCGCGGGCGGCAATAGCCCGGCCGAAGGCACGCGCAAACCGGTCGACTTCATCGCACTCGATGTGAAGGGCAATTACTTCGAAGTCACTCCGGCCGTTACTTTCGGCGGCGCTCCGTTTACCGCAAAGTTCGCCTCGATCGAAACCGCCAACACCCCGCTGACCTACGGCGTATACAAGGTGGTGAATAACGTGGAAACCGTGCTCGTGGCTCCTTCCGACAACGCCGCTCCGCCGGTCACCCTGCTGCCGACCAATGCGACGACCGCGGCCACCTACCAGCTGCGCGGCAAGATCTTCAACTCGCTCGGCGAGGTGATTTATACGCGAGACCAAACCGTGATCGCGACACCGGCAGACAAGAAGGCTCCAACGATCTCGATCACCAAGACCACCCCGTCGGCCGCGACCACCCTCGCGGGAACGGTCGTCGAAGACGTCGCGCTCTCCTCCTTCACGGCCACCCTCAACGGTTTGCCGCTGACCTTTACGACCAAGCCGGCCTTTGGCGCCTCAACCGCGGCCACCGGCGCCTGGACCATCGCGAATGTGCTCCCGCAGAACGGTTCGAACACCCTCGTCGTGGAAGCGACGGATTACTCCGGTAAAATCGCTCGTGCGACGCAGACGTTCAACTTCGTCAACACCACCCTGTCGGCCCGCGCCGGCACCTACAATGCGATCCTGATACCCTCCAGCGCAGGTACCGTAGATACCGTCGGTTTGGCGACCATCACGGTCGGGACCTCCGGCTCGTTCACCGGCAAAGTGACGCTCGGCGGCGTGGCCATCCCGATCAGCGGTGTGCTGCAAAACAACGGTGTGGCCCGCTTCAAACCGGCGCTCGGCACGAGCTTCGACCTGATCGACAAGACGGAGTTCGATAGCTATCTCGGCTCGATCGTCCTCTCGGTGAATGAATCGAACCAGCTCGTCGGTACGCTTTCCACGCAGGCCGTGGGGGGCACGACGCTCGGCGGTTTCACCAGCGTGGCCGCGGGGGTCTACAACAGCACGACTCCTGTCCCCGTCACCTTCCTGAACCAGCCGGCCGCAGCTCCGGTCAAAGGGGTGTACACGGTGGCGTTTCCGAGCAAAGCGCAGTCGCCCGGGCTCGACGCAAGCCTCTACCCGCAGGGTGCCGGCTACGCGACGGTCACCATCTCGAATACCGGCAGCGTGAGCTACAGCGGTTTCCTGGCCGATGGCACAAAGCTCTCCGGGGCCACCAAGTTGAACTCCAACGGCACTGCGCCGCTCTTCGCCCAGCTCTACAAAAAGAATGGCGCCATCGCCGGTTTGCTGAACTTCAGCAGCACCCCGTTGAACAGCGACGTCACCGCCACGAACCTCCTCTGGGTTCGCCCGGTGCAGTCTCGCGCTCGCTATTATCCCGCCGGCTGGTCGCTGAAGGTCGACGCGATCGGCACCAAGTACGCCGCTCCTGCTTCGCTCGACTTCGGCCAGGACGTAGCGGACCCCGTCAATGGCAACGCCTCTCTGGTCTTCAGCGCGGGCGGTCTTGCCAGCACGATCACCAAGGTGGTGAGCATCAACCCCGGTCCGGTTTCGACCGGCCAGGTGAAACTCATCCCGGCCGCGAATGCCCCCTATAAGTTCAGTCTCACCGGCAGCACGGGCGTGTTCAGTGGCACGGTGACCCACGACGGCGTGACGGATAGCTATCGCGGCGCGCTCCTGAACAAGGGCACCACGAAAGCCGGCTACGGTTACTTCCTGAGCACCCCGGCGTTTGGCTACAATGTCACCGGCCAGGCCGGCAACGTGTCGCTGAATCCGTAAGGCAGGGCGGTTTCCCTCCCTCAACCACCACCCGCAGGGCGGTTGCGCTTCGGCGCGGCCGCCCTGTGTTTTTCGAGGGGGGCGCGGGACGGTTTGTTTCGGGGCGGCTCTGGGAAGAGCCGCCTACGTTCCCTGCGGGGAATGGGATGTCGAACCGATACCGGCAGTTGCGAACTACTCCACCGGCACGGTCGCCGTGCTTTTCACGGGGGCTTCGCCGGCGTGCGGCCAGCGGTGGTGGAAATAGTGGGTCATCCCCTCGGTCCCCTCTTCGTAGATTTGCAAGCGGTGGATGAGACCCGCGGCGGAGAGGGCTCCGGAAACTTGCTGCGCTTCCTCGGCGAGCGTGGCGGCATTTTCGGCATCGGCGACAATGCGGGGCGGGATGCCGAGGCCTTCCTCGTATTCCGAGATGATGAAGTCGGTGAAGTCGGTCAGCCGGATCGCATATTGGCCTTCCATCACCCGGATTCCCGAGGCCCGCAGAAGGGCCACCATGCGGTCCTTGGACGGCCATTTCACCAGCTCTCCGTAGAGAGTCGCAGTCTTGTGGTTCATCGAATGTCGGTGCCCTCCCAGCGGCGGCAAAAGTGCATCCATGTTTTCGGGGGAAATCCTTCGGAATGGGAAAGCGGGGTTGGCATCGCGGTGGGTGCCGGCGGACGACGGGGTTTTCGGATCCCGTCTCAGCCGTAGTGCACTCACTGCAAAAAGAGCAATATTCCTGCCGAGGAACCCGCCGCTGTGATCACGAGCAACTCATTCACCAAAAGGTAACGTTTCAGGCTCCGGCCAAACAGGCGGAGATCCAGACTCCGGGTGAGGATGCGGAACTGCGGCACGATGAAAATCACCGCGACGAGGATTCGTTCCAGTTGATGAGCCCGGGTGGCGATCAAGCCGAGCGGGAGGACACAGGGCAATAGGAGCCCCAGAAGCAAGACGAGGTGCCCATCGACCTCCGCCAACAGGTGGCTCGCCCACAATGGCAGAGCAGATTTGGGAGCGGCATCTTTCTCCCGGAGCGCCGGCGGATTCTCCGCCGGGCGCCAGGCTACTTTCCGCAGTCCGGTCCGCACGCGGGCCTGTTGGCCTTTCAATTTCCGAAAAATGAAGTCCTGCAATCGCGAAAACCCGTTGATGAAATAGTCGACGCTCAAGATCAGCCTCCCCTTGGGGCCATAGACATCGAGGATTTGCAGGATCGAATGATCCGTGACGGCGGAGATTTCGCTCCAAGGGTAGACGCGCTCGTCGGTTCCCCGAATGACGCGCAGGCCGGCATCGTCCGCCACAATCACCGCCCGGCAAAAAGGCAAAAGCCGAACGCCGGAAAAGGCGAGGAACCAGGAGGTGAACCCGAGCAGAAAGATAAACCCTCGCGCGAGAAGGGGGCCCGAGGGCGGTTTGGGAAACAAACCGAGGTAGATCAAAATTCCGCCCAACCCTGCGAAGAAGAGGATGCCGAACGGGATCAGCGCCGCCAGCAGCCAGAGATAGCGGCATTCGATCCGCACGGACGGGGTAAGTGTTTCGTTCTCAGTCATCGGAGGGGGAGGCCGGTGGATGGAGGCGTCCTGGCACTGCAATCGATCTTCGACCGATTGGCAAGCTGGGCCCAGCCATTCAACGAAACGGCTCCCAAATTACCCGCAGGGAACGCAGGCGGCTCTGCCTGGAGCTGCCGGGGTACGCTGGGCCACAGAAAACGCGCGCGGGGTTGTGAGGCCTGACCGCAGCCGTTGGAATACAGCCTTTAGGCTGCTTCGTGACAGCGAAGAAAACCGCCGCCTTTCCGCAGCCTAAAGGTTGTACTCCAACGCTGCTTGCCGCCTACGGCGGGATTAGTTCAAGGCGGCTCCGGGAAGAGCCGCCTACGTTCCCTGCGGGCTGTTGGGACGTCTCCCTAGGCGCGGCGGAGGACGGTGTTGCGGTGGTAGGCTTCGTCGGTGTGCGGGTAGTCGAGGGTGTAGTGCAGGCCGCGGGATTCTTTGCGGCTGAGGGCGCAGTCGACGATGAGGCTGGCGACGCAGCTGAGATTGCGCAGTTCGAGAATGTCGGTGGTGACTTTGTAGCCCCAGTAAAATTCGAGGATTTCGTGCTCGAGATTCTTTAGGCGCGCGGCGGCGCGTTGCAGGCGCTTGGTGGTGCGCACGATGCCGACGTAGTCCCACATGAGGCGGCGGATTTCGTCCCAATTGTGGTAGATGACGACCAGTTCATCGACATCGACGGCAGAGCCGGTTTTCCAGCCGGGTAGTTCGACATCGGCGAGCCAGGCATTTGCAGTGGCCGATTCCGCAGCCGAGGCGGTGATGGTTTCCACGCAGCGATGCGCGAGCACGCAGGCTTCGAGCAGGGAATTGCTGGCAAGTCGGTTCGCGCCGTGGAGGCCGGTGCAGGCGACTTCGCCGATGGCGTAAAGGCCGGGCAGGCTGGAGGCGCCGTTTTCATCGGTCTCCACGCCGCCGCATTGATAGTGGGCGGCGGGCACCACGGGGATCGGTTCCTTCGTGATATCGAGGCCGAGGCGCAGGCAGGTTTCGTAGATATTCGGGAACCGTTCGCGGACGAACTCGGCGGGCTTGTGCGTGACGTCGAGGTACACGCACTTCGCGCCGGTGCGCTTCATCTCGGCATCGATGGCGCGGGCGACGATGTCGCGCGGAGCGAGCTCCTGGCGCGGGTCGTACCGCTCCATGAAGGGCTCGCCTTTGCCATCGACGAGGCGCCCCCCTTCCCCACGAATCGCTTCGGTGATGAGAAAGCTCCGCGTTTTCGGGTGAAAGAGGCAGGTGGGGTGAAACTGGACGAACTCCATGTTCGCCACGCGCGCCCCCGCACGCCAGGCCATGGCGACACCGTCGCCGGTCGCGATGCCGGGATTGGTCGTGTATTGATAGACTCGCCCGCATCCGCCAGTCGCGAGGACGACGCGATCGCTGCGCAAGGTGATGACTTCGCCGGTGCTCTCATTCAGCACATAGGCCCCGAGGCAACGGTCGGTGGAAACGTAGCCGAGCTTGCCGAGCGTAACGAGGTCGACGGCCATGTGATTTTCGAGCACCTCGATGCGTTCATCCGCAGCGATGGCGGCGAGCAGGGCGCGCTCGATTTCCCGGCCGGTGACATCGCGCGAATGCAGGATGCGGCGTTTCGAGTGGCCGCCCTCCTTGCCGAGGTCGAGTTCGTGGCCGCCGTTGCCGGTTTCGCGTTCGTCAAAAGCGACGCCGAGTTCGATCAGTTCGCGGATGCGCGCGGGGCCATCGGTGACGATCTTGCGGACCATCGGTTCATCGCAGAGGCCGGCGCCGGCTTCGAGGGTATCGCGCACGTGCAGATCGAACGAATCCTCCGTGCTGGTGACACTGGCGATCCCTCCCTGCGCCCACGCGGTATTCGAGACGCCACGCTCGCGTTTGGTGACGACGGCCACGGTGCCGTGTTTGGCGGCTTTCAGGGCGAAGGAAAGGCCGGCGATGCCGGAGCCGATGACGAGGAAATCGAAGCGCTGCGAGGACAAGGAAAGAAAAAGGAAGGAGGGATGAAGTAGAATTGATCCGGCAAAACCGAGAACCCTTTGAACCCGTCTTCTTCGGTAGCGGCGGCGGCGTTTTGGCGATCAGCCAAGCTGGAGATTGTCGATGAGGCGGGTGCGATCGAAAAAGACGGCGGCAGCGATGACGGATCCTCGCTGGGCGCGTTCGATGGGTTGGAGGCTGGCTCCGTCGACGATTTCGATATAGTCGATGCGGGCGAGCGAAGCGGTGGAGATGGTTTGCGAGGCGAGGCGGCGCAGCTTTTCCACCTGGGTGACGCCCCGGCGCCAGGCGGCGCGGACGGCGAGCAGCGCCTGCCGGATCACGGGAGCCTGGGCGCGCTGCTCGGCGGTGAGGTAGATATTGCGCGAACTGAGCGCGAGGCCATCGCGCTCGCGGACGGTCGGCGCGACGACGATGCGCACGGGCAGATTCAGGTCGCGGACCATGCGGCGAATCACGGCCGATTGCTGGTAATCCTTACGACCGAAAATGGCGATATTCGGCTGGGTGATGGTGAAAAGCTTCAGCACCACGGTGCACACGCCCCGAAAATGGCCCGGGCGGGCGGCGCCGCAAAGAGGGCTGGAGACGATGCTTTCATCCACCCAGGTCGAGTGATCCGGTGCGTACATCGCCTTCGGCTGCGGGTGGAATATGGCGTTTGCACCGTGCTTTTCGCAGAGAGCGCGGTCGTTGGCGAAGGGACGCGGGTAGCGGGAAAGGTCCTCGTTCGCGTTAAACTGGGTCGGGTTGACGAAAATACTGACCACCACGGTGCCTTTGGGGCCGGCCAGTTCGCGGGCTCGATCGATCAGTGCCGTGTGCCCGGCATGGAGCGCACCCATGGTCGGAACGAGGACCACGGGTTTCGGCGCGGAACGGCAAAAACGGAGAGTCGCCGGGATCGAGGAGAGTATTTTCAAGGACGACACTTGACGGATTAGCGTTGCCGCGGCGCGAAACGCAAGCGTGGCGTGTGTCAACTACTGCAGGCCAGACGGGCCCAGGCAGGCCGTTTCGCCCCGGATCCGCCTGGAAAAAGGTCATTCGAGGGCCGCAGCAATGGATTGGCTGGTTCGCCGGATGCTCCAGGCCGAGACGGCCCGCCTCGGCCTTTCATCGAAAGCTTGATCGATGCTGCGTCGCTCGCGCGCTCTAGCGCTGGATCGGAGTGATTCGCTTCAGCACCGTCTCGGCTTCGAAAGTGAGGATGAAGAGTGGGTGCTCGAGATCGCCGACGGCGAAGTTGCGCTCATCCACGGTCTTTGGACCGCCCGCCATGCCCGGGCCGATGGTGTAGGCGTAGGTGCTGGTCTGGTAGATTTTCCACGAACTGCCGGGGGCGGGCTGCCAGCCTTTGACCTTGTTCTTTTTCGGTTGGGGCTGCGGCGGAATATCCGTCCTCCCGTAAAACGGGTTGTCCACCTCGTGCACGGCATAAACCAGCCGGGCATCGCGTTTGAAATCCCGGAAGGTGGTCTTGCCGGCTTCGTAGCGGCTCAGCGTCTCTCCGACATTCTTTTTCGCCGTGGGCGGCGTGATGCAGCCGGCGAACGTGAAGGACAACAAACAGGCCAGGGCTGGGGCGAGCCGTTTCGGGTTGGGAAGCACGGCGCCATCTAGGCAAACCAAGGCGGTGCGGGAAAGGACTGTTTTCCTCACAACGACCGAAATAGACGATACCACCGGGCTTGACCCGTGGGCGGATTCTTCGTGCTTTTCGCACATGCGTTCCCGCCTCCCTGTCGCTCTCGCTTTCTTCGCTGCTCCCCTGCTCTCGTTGGCAGAGCCCACGCCGGCACCCAAGGCGACGCCGAAGCCAACTCCACAGAAATGGGAAAAAGAGATCGCGGCGTTTGAGGCCGCGGATCGCGAGACTCCGCCGCAAAAGGGCGGGATCGTGTTTGTCGGCAGCTCGAGCATCCGGTTTTGGAAAACGCTGGCGGAGGATTTTCCGCATCACCGGGTGCTGAACCGCGGCTTTGGCGGATCGCAGGTGGAGGACAGCGTTTATTTTGCGGATCGAATCGTGATTCCCTACGCGCCGCGCATGGTGGTGATGTACGCGGGCGGGAACGACATCAATTTCGGCAAAAAACCGGAAGAGGTCTTCGCCGATTTCAAAGCCTTTGTCGGCAAGGTGCGGGCGGCGCTTCCGGAAACCGAGATCGCGTACATCTCGATCGCGCCGAATCCAAAACGCTGGGCGCAGGTCGAAAGCGTCAAGGCGGCCAATACCCTGATTGCCGACTTTTGCGCCAGAGGGCCGAAGCTCAAATTCATCAACGTCTTCCCGGCGATGCTCGGGCCGGATGGGCTGCCGAAGCCGGATATCTACCGCGACGACAAGCTCCACATGGTGGACAAGGGTTATCGCATCTGGGTCGATATCGTGGGCAAAGAGCTGCCAGCGGCAGATCAGTAGATGGCGGCGGAAGGATTCAGCAGGCAGTAATCAGTACTCAAAGGGCGGTTTTTCCGGTTATCGGGGAAACCGCAGTTGGGGGTTGAGGAGAAGGCCGGTTCGTTCTTAAGTTGGCAGTTCGCCCTTCATGCCCGCGAAATCTACCAAAGCCACTGAGCCCGAAATGACCTTCGAAACCGCCGTCGAACGGCTGGAATCGATCGTCGAAGCCATGGAAGGGGATAAACTCCCCCTGGCGGATCTGCTCGTGCGGTATGAAGAAGGCACGCGGCTGGTGAAACTCTGCCAGGAGCAGCTCACCGCCGCGGAAAAGAAAATCGAGATCATCACCCGCAACGCGAAAGGTGAACCGCAAGTCGAGGCCTTTGAGCCCGAGCGAGCCGTCCCGGCTCCGGCGGTCAGACCCGCGCCGACGGATGAAGTGAGCCTTTTCTAGTACCCATCCCCCCTTCCCCGCTCCACCGTGCCAGCCGGTTGCAACCGAATGGCGCGGCGGGTGTAACCCGACATCCAAAACGATGCCGAGGTACGCATCAACGGGGAGCAACCACCACTTTTCAGCATGACCCAGCCCATTCTACCGACGATCAAATCGCCCGCCGACGTGAAAGCGCTCCCGGAAAGCGAACTTCCCCGGCTCGCCCAGGAGGTGCGCGATGAATTGATCCGGGTGCTTTCCGATGAAAATCCGAAATCGGTCGGCGGCCACCTCGGGCCGAATCTCGGCGTGGTCGAGCTGACCATCGCGATGCACCGCGCGTTTAATACGCCGACGGATAAATTCGTGTGGGATGTCTCGCACCAAGGCTACGTGCACAAGCTGCTAACGGGCCGCCATCACCGCTTCGATACGATGCGCCAGTACGAAGGCCTGAACGGCTTCCTGCTGCGTACGGAAAGCGAGCACGATTGTTACGGGGCCGGGCACGCGGGCACCGCAATGAGTGCGGCGCTGGGCATGGCGGTGGGCCGCGACCTGCGCGGTTCGGATGAACACGTGGTCGTGGTCGCGGGTGACGCGGCTTTCACCTGCGGGGTGACGTTTGAAGCGCTGAACAATGTCGCCGAACAGACCAAACGCCTGATCGTCGTCCTGAACGACAACGAGTGGTCGATCGCCCGGAACGTGGGCGCCATTGCCAGCTACTTCAACAAGATCGCCACGCATCCCACCTACGCGCACCTGCATGAAAAAGCGGCGCAGTTCGTGGAAATGATCGGCGGGAAATTCGCGCTGAATCTCGCGCACAAATTCGAAGCCGGGGTGAAGAACCTCATCGTCCCGAGCGTGCTCTTCGAGGAGCTCGGCTTCCGGTACTACGGGCCGATCGATGGGCACGATGTCCACACGCTGGTCCAGACCTTCGAATTCCTGAAGACGCAGAACGAGCCCGTGCTCCTGCACATTCAGACCACCAAGGGCAAGGGCTACGCCCCGGCGCTGGAGCAGCCCGACAAATTCCACGGTCTCGGCAAATTCGAGCCGAAGACCGGTAAGACGTCTTCGACCCCGACGCCGACCTACTCGGAACTCTTTGGCAAGACGCTTGCCCGTTTCGCCGAGAACAACAACAAGCTCGTGGCTATCACAGGCGCCATGCCCACGGGCACGGGCCTGATCCATTTCGCCAAGGCGCATCCGGATAAGTATTTCGATGTCGGTATCGCGGAAGAACACGCCGCGTTGTTCGCCGCCGGCCTTGCCACCCAGGGCTTTTCCCCCTTTCTCGCCATCTACTCCACCTTTATGCAGCGCGCGTACGACATGATCGTGCACGACATTGCGCTGCAAAATCTGAACGTGCGCCTGTGCATGGACCGTGGCGGCCTCAGCGGCGACGACGGTCCGACGCACCATGGCCTCTTCGATATCGCGTATCTCCGCGGCGTGCCCGGCCTCGTGCACATGCAGCCGAAGGATGAGGATGAATTCGTCGACATGCTCTGGACGATGGCGAACTACCATCAAGGCCCGATCGCCATTCGCTACCCGCGCGGCGTCGGCACCGGGGCGCAGCCGAAAGCTCAGCCAAAGCTGCTGGAGATCGGCAAAGCGGAAGTCATCCGCCACGGTACGCCCGGCCAGCAGCCACGCGTGGCGCTGATCGGTCTCGGTGGGCTTTGCGAAATGGCCGAACACACGGCCGATTTGCTCGCGGGCCACGGCATCAGTGCAGCGGTGATCAATCCCCGCTGGATCAAGCCGCTCGATACCAACACGATCGAGTTTTTCGCCCGCTCGGTCGAAGTCGTCTGCACCTTCGAAGACCACGTACTGCACAATGGCTTCGGCTGTGCGGTGATCGAACACCTCAACGACGCCGGCATCCGCACCCCGGTCGCCCGGGTCGGCTGGCCGGATCAATTCGTCGAGCACGGCGCCGTGGAAATCCTGCGCAAGAAGCACGGCCTCACGGCGGAAGCTGCTGTGGAAAAGATCCTCGCTCTGCTCAACGGCAGCCAAAAAGGCACCGGCCAGCAGCCGAAGAGCGCGGCTTAAATCCCGCCGCGTTTTTCCTCCATGCCCCCCCGCCCGCTCCTGGTTGCCGCACTCCTCGGATTGACGCTGGCCGCTGGCTGCCAACGCATTTCCAAGGCGGACGAAGAAGCGGCGCTGGCCGCGGTCCGCGCGAATACCGAGGCGATGAATCGTGCCGATCTGGAAGGCGCCACGGCTACGATTCACCCGAAAAGCCCAAGTTTCGAGCGTTCGCGGGCGCAAACAGCCACGCTGTTCGAGCAATTCCGCCTCTCCTGCGTCCTCGAAGAGGCGAAGGTGGAAAAGACCGGGGCCGATGGAATCACCATCCGTTTCGTCCTCGTGACCCGGAAAATCTCCGGCGACGAAGACTTTCCGGACAACCGGGTGACGGGCCAGCACCTGCTCAAGCGCGATGGCGAGGCGTGGAAGATCTGGTCCTCCCAAGTGCTGGCGAGAGAAACGCTCGAAAACGAGGCAATCCCCCTACGCTAGACTCAGAAGACTTGGGGACAGTGAAGAACCTCATTGCCGCGCACGAGGACCTAGGGTAGCAAGGGGTCGAAATTTTTCCCACTCCATGGGTCTCATCCGCTCCCTCTTTTGGTTCGCTATTTTTATCGCCGCCACCTTCACCTTCACGGTGATCTTCGAACATGGGATCGATAATTTTAAGGAAAACTCCCGCAAGGAGCTCGACCTGCTGAAGAGCTTCATGGGCACCGGACCGGAGCGCAAGCCCGACGGCAGCGACCAACTCCCTCACTAAGCCTCCCGCGGGCCCGGCGTCGGTCGTTGCGGAATCTTCCCCCCAGAAAATTCCCTCACTTCTCGTGCCGTGCCGCATTGCCAAAAAGCCGAGCCTTATTTAGGTTGGCTTTTCCCATCCGACCTTCTTCCCAGTCATGCCGATCATTAACGACAAAGAAATCTCCGACGAAAAACGCGCGCTTTGGCTGAAAGCGTGTAGTGCCGTGGAGCTGCGCAACTACGGCTACGCCATTTCTTTGCTCAGTGCAGTGCTGAAGGAATACCCGAATTTCCTCGATGGCCGCAAGATTCTCCGCCGGGCGGAAATCGCTGCAACCAAGGGCCGCAAGAGCTTCCTTTCCGGTCTGAGTGCCGCCTCGCTCAAAGGCGCCGGCGTCCTAAAGAAGGATCCGGTCGCGGCGATGGAAATGGCCGAAAAGACGCTGGAAACCGATCCCTACAACGTCCAAGCCAACCAGTTGCTGCGCGACGCGGCCAAAGCGGCGGAACTGCCGGAAGTCGCGGCTTTTGCGATGGAAACCATCGTGGAAGGCAATCCGAAGGATACCAAGCTGCTGCATGAGCTGGCCGAGCAATACCTCGCCATGGGCCTCGCCGATCGGGCGGTCGATGTTTATACCAAGATCAGTGCGCTCAATCCGGCGGACCTGATCGCGCTCAAGCGCGGCAAGGATGCCAGCGCCCAGGCTTCGATGACCAAGGGCGGCTGGGAACAGGCCACCAGCTATCGCGACCTGATCAAGAACAAGGACGAAGCGAAGTCGCTGGAAACCAAGGGCCGCATGGTGCGCGACCTGGACATGATCGCCACCCAGCTCGCCGAGCTGAGCCCCACGTGGGAGGCCGATCAAACCAACGTCGATCTCACCAAACGCATCGCCAAGCTCTGGGACGAACAGCTCGAGCAGAAGCAGGACGAAGAAAGCGCCAATGGCGCCCTTTGGTACTACAGCCACGCCAATACCCTGGTGAATGGCGCCGACCCGACCGTCTCCCGGCGCATCGGTGATCTCCAGCTCAAGCTGGCCGATTTGGGCATCGTCGCCCGCACCAACCGCGCCCAGGAACTCTCCGACTGGCTGGCTTCCGGGGGCGATCAGCATGAAGAAGCGGCCGTCTACCAGGAAGAACTGGCCAGCTTGCAGGCGGAAATCGAACAGCTCAAGCAGCAACGCTCCTCTTCGCAGATCGATGAAGCGAAACGCCGCGTCGACCGCAACCCGACCGATCTCCAGCTCCGCTACGAACTCGGCGAGCAGTTGCTCAACGCCGGCAATTTTGCCGATGCGATTCCCGAGCTGCAGAAAGCCCGGCAAAATCCGAATACCCGTCTCCGCGCCATGAGCCTGCTCGGCCGCTGCTTCGTGCAGAAAGGCATGCTCGACATGGCCGCGAACCAGCTTCAGAACGCCGCGAGCGAAATGTCCGCCATGGACAACGTGAAGAAGGACACGCTTTACGAACTGGCCCTCGTGTACGAGAAGATGAGCAAGAAGGACGAGTACCTGAACTGCCTCAAGCAGATCATCGAGGTGGACTACAGCTACAAGGACGCCGCCCAACGCGTGGAAAGCAGCTACGGCGGGTAAAAGCCAGGAACGCTTTTTCAGAACACGGCGCTACAAACCGTGGTTCACGCAGCCCCCTGCGTGAAACGATGACTGCCTGCGCCAAAGGGCGCAGGGTAACTTTCAACTCACGCAGAGGCTGCGTGAGCCACGGGCGCTGACAGCGTTTCCGCTCGCGCGGAAAGCGCGTCCAGCTCATTTCTGATCCCGCCACCTGCGACGGGTTTCGCAGTCCGCAGCGTCATCTTTCCCCCTACCTACCTAGTCGGGTTGTTCTGTCAGGTTTTCCGGTATGGAGCTCGACAGCCGGGGAGCTTGTTGCTTGGCTATCCCCGTCAGTCCCAACGGATTCGAGGATAGTCAATCCAGAAGAGGCGGCTGGGAGCCTCAGGAAAGCTCGTTCAATCATCGGTCTCATGCTCTCGAAATACCTCCCCCCGCTCGTTGGTCGCTTCTCCTTCAGCACCCTCGCCCTGGCTTGCGCTGCGGCGTTCCTCGCCCCGGCCAACCCGGCGGCCGCAGGCAACGCAGGGATCTCGCACCATCCGCTCGGCGACCGAAGCAAACCGGGCGTGCTGTTTGCCGAGTGGGATTCGTTTACCCAGACGCAGGTGACCCCGCCTTCCGGCACCGACTACACTTTTAACGGCGTGGCCACACCCGCTTCCACGCTCACCGATCTCAGCCTGGTCCAAAGCAGCGCCCACGCCTTGGGCGCTGAAGGCTCCGGTCTGCTGAGTGGCGGAGATGTCTACTACGCGGGCACCGCCGCGCAAACCTGGACCCTGCTGGCGACTCCACACGAGCAAAGCGTCAACTCGGCGTGCTTTCAAATCAAGACGGCCAACGTCAACACCAACCCGGCGGTGATCAGCGAGCTTTTCAAGCCCACGATCTTCGGGCAGCCGGCGACCTACACCACCAGCCGCCTGATCGCGGGGGAATCCATCTTGGGGAACGCCGTCTACGTCATCGAGTATCGCTGGACGAATTTGTTCATCTCGCGAGGCTCTCCATTCGCCGTCACTTTTTCGATGCCGGGCGGTGCGTCGGGTGACTTCACCCGCAAGCCGATCGATTACATCTCGTTGGATGTGGGCAGCACCATTACCGGCGGCACGTTTGCCTTTTCGCGCACGACCTCTACGGCAAACGCCCCCATCACGGCGGATTTCGAGGGGTGGACGACCTCAATCGGTTTTCTCAACTACTTCGTCTTCGAAGTCTCCGCGATCGACGGTAGCGAAATCTTCGTGTCGAGCGGCAACTCGCAGCCCTTCTCGCTGCCGGTGGGATTGCATCTGTTACGCGCTTACGTGTTCGATATGGGCGGGCAGGTTTTGGCCGGCGAAGAAACGATCACGGTCCTCGACCAGGTCGATAACACCGCACCGGTGGTCAAAATCCTTTCGCCGACCGGATCGTCGGTTTCGGGCAATTTCTCGATCAGCGGCACGGTCAAAGACGATCTCGGCCTGGCCTCCTTCAAGGTCACTTTTAACGGCGCGCCGATGACGGCTCCAGTCACCGTCACCCCAAATACCACGGTGCCTTGGGGTGCGGGAACGGTCACCGCGGAAAATGGGCCAAACGTCCTCGTCGTGGAAGCCATCGATTTCGGGGGCCACGTCACCCGGGTGACCAAGACGCTGAACAACACGAATACCGGCCTGGCCTACCTCGCCGGGACTTATGCGGCGCCGCTGCTGCCGACCGGGAGTGGCGATACCAGCACCGCGGGGCTCGTCACCATCACCGTCGGCTCGACGGGGTCCTTCACCGGCAAGGTCAGCCTCGGCGGTTTGAATGTATCGATCAGCGGAGTCCTGCAAAACGACGGGGTCGCCCGCTTCAAACCCAGCCTCGCCCGGAGCTTCGACCTGATCGATCGTACCGAATACGATAGCTATCTAGGCACGCTCACCCTGACCCTGGGCACCAACCAAATCCTCACGGGAAAACTTTGGTCGCTGCCCAGCGGCGGAACGGAACTCTCGAGTTTGCAGAGTTCCCGGTCGCCTTTCAGCAAGTCGAACCCCGTCCCGTTCAATCTCCTGACTCAGCCGACTACCGGATTGCCCACGAAAGGGGTATACTCCGCCATCCTGACCCGTGGCTTGGAATTCGGCCCCGAGGTGCACCTCCACCCGCAAGGTACCGGCTATTTGTCGATCAACCTCAGCAGCAGCGGCAGCGCGAGTTACATCGGTTATCTTCCCGATGGTTCCAAGCTTTCGGGTTCCTCCAAACTGGCGGCCGACAGCACTCTCACCGTCTATGCGCCGCTCTATCGCAAGCGTGGTGTTTTTGTTGGCCGGCTGACACTGGACGGGGGCTATCTTCCGGCTGCCGTCGACGGCACCAACCTTCTTTGGATTCGCCCTGCGCTGCCGGGCTCTCTCTACTACCCCGCAGGCTGGCCTTCCGGACTTGCGATTCAAGCCCAAGGCGTCGGTTACGTTGGAGCATCGTCGCTCTTCACCTTCGGACCCGTCGATCCGATCAATGGCAACGCGAGCTTGCAATTCTACGATCCAGCGAACCCGTACGCCCCATTCCCTGCGGTGAGCAAACCGGTGAATATCAATCCCGGCCCGACTTCGATCGGCCAGGTCAAAACCATCCCGGCAGCCAGTCCCGGCTACAAACTGAGCATCTCCACCTCCACGGGCATCTTTTCCGGCACCTATACCCGGGGCAAGACCACGGACGTTTTCCGCGGCATCTTCATCCCGCCGGCCTTTACCCCCTCCCATTCCTTTATCGGAGCCGGCTACGGATTCCGCCTGGTCACCCCCACGGTGCCCACCAGTGGCGAATCTGCTCCGGTGTTCATCTCCAGCCCCATGCCCCACTAAAGGGCCACACGGACGAAGCCCGCGCAGAAAAGCGCGTCAGCCGATTTCTAATCTTGCCGCCTGCGGTGGACTTCGCAGCATCCGCCGCAGCATGAAAGTTCGCCCACTCCTTTCCCTCGCCTGGCTCGGCTTCGTTGCGACGCTCAGCGCGCAGACTCCCACCTCCCCTGCTCCTACGCCTACGGCGCCCGCGGCTACCCCCGCTCCCGCCGCTACGCCGAAACCGGAACCGGCGCTCGATTGGCACGACGTGACTTCGTGGGGCGTGGAAGGCCGCGAGTTCAATGACGCCAAGCGGCTGCGCTGGTTCGATCGTCTGCCGGCCGATGCGGAGGGCAAAGTGCCCGGACCGGTCTGGGGGCTGAGCCGCGATAGCGCGGGCATGGCGGCGCATTTCAAAACGGATTCGCAGCTCATCTGGGTCCGCTACAAACTGCGCAGCGAACGCATCGCCATGCCGCACATGCCGGCCACGGGAGTCAGCGGCATCGATCTTTACGCGCGCGATCAAAGCGGGCGCTGGCGCTGGGTCAGCGTGAACAAGCCGGAGAAGCAGGACGTGAGGCAGGAGCTCATTGCCGGCCTCGCTCCGGGCTCGCGCGAATACACGGCTTATCTGCCGCTCTTCAATGGCATCGAGAGCCTGGAGATCGGCGTCGCGGCAGGAGCGAAATTTGAAGGCGTCGCGCCGCGCCAAAAGCCGATCGTTTTCTACGGCACCTCGATCACCCACGGCGCGTGTGCTTCGCGGCCGGGCATGGTCCACACCGCGATTCTCGGCCGGCGCTTCGATCTGCCGGTGGTCAATCTCGGCTTCTCCGGCAATGGCCGCATGGAATCGACCGTCGGCGAATACGTGGCGCAGATCGATGCCGCCGTGTTTGTGATCGATTGCCTCCCGAACATGGGCCCGGCCCAGGTCCGCGAACGCTGCGGCCCGCTGGTGAAGCAGATCCGGGCGGCGCATCCCGAAACGCCGATCGTACTCGTGGAAGACCGCCGGTTTGCCAACACGTGGATCCGCCCCGAGCGGCAAAAATTCCACACCGAAAATCACGCCGCCCTCGCGAAGACCTTCGCCGAGCTACAGACCGAAGGGGTGCAAAATCTGTACTACATCGACGGCGATCACCTGATCGGCGACGACGCCGATGGCTCCACCGACGGCTCGCATCCGAACGATCTCGGCTTCAGCCGCCAGGCCGACATCTTCGAGCCCGTGCTGAAAAAAGCGCTGGGGCGGTAAAGCAAGGGTGCTCCAGACCGCGGTAACAACCTGATTCCCGCGGGATCTTTTCCAAACACGCCGGAGCCGGGGAAAGAGGCGCCGGCTCCGCGGCTACATGTTGTGGATCGCGTGTTTCCAGATGCGGATGGCGACTTCCATGGAGAGGAAGATGAAAACGCCATCCCAGATGGTGAGGTGGGCCCACGTGATATTGCCGCGGGGGCCGGTGTCTTCCGGTTCCGGGGCGGCTTCCTCCTCTTGATCGCCGGCGGGAAGGGCCCAGCCGGTGGCTGGTCTGGGGGCGGGAGATGAGTTTGGGGAAGAAGAGGGCGCAGGCGCTACGGGTGCGACTTCCGGGGTCGACAACATGGCCATCGCGGAGGCGGGCATTCCGGCGGGCTGGGGCAGCGGAGGCTGCCAGCCGGGCCATCCGATCGGGGCGGGTTTTTCTGCGGCTTCGGCTTCCTCTTCGGCGGCTTCCTCCTCTTCCTTGCGTTGATCCCAGGTCAAGATCCGCAAATGCCGGTGGAACGCGCTGGTGGCGGCAGCGAAAAGGAAGAACGTGGGGCGGTAGCAGAAATCGACCATCCAGCTGGAGACGGTATAGGCCACGACGACGGCAAAGAGGGTGCGGCGCAACATCTCCTCTTCGTTCGTCGCCGTCTTGGCGGTGATGAGGGTGCGGAGGCAGCAGTAGAGGATGCCGATGAAGAGGAAAAAGCCGACGTAGCCCAAGTCCGCGCCGTTTTGCACATAGGCACTGTGCGAAGCTTTCGTGTAGTGCTCGTAGCGGTAGTAGACTTCGAGCACGGCGACGCCATTGCGCCGGGACATGCGCTTGTGCTTCACCTTTTGCACCGGACCGTGCCGCTGGAAGTTCGAAACGAAATTCCCGAGGCCATGGCCGTAGCGATTGCGCTCCATGGTTTCGAGGCCGAACTTGAAGGCCGCGACGCGGCCCTGAATGGCGGGATCGGTCCGGCTCTTGCGCAGCTCGGCCATCCGCGGCAGCGCATAGATCGCGGTGCCGCCAAAGAGCCCCGCGAGCACGAGCAGCGCGATCTGCACCTTTTTCGGGCGGCCGAACATGAGGGTGGCAAAGATCGTGATCGCTGACGAAAGGAACGCGCCCTTGGAAAGCGTGAGAAGAATGCAGGTCGCGGGAATGACGACCACGACGATCAACGCCTTCATGAAGACCTTCCGCCAGAAGAGCAGGTAGTACAACATGGGGAACACCGGCACGATGGCGTGCGCGAGGCTGTTTGGGTTGTTGAAGATCGAGAGGTTCAACGCCAGACGCCCCTTCATGGCGCCCATGGTGATGTACTGGCTGTTCAGCGGGTCAAACCCGACGGTGCTGAGCAGGGCCAGCGCGGAGATGAAGACGATGAAGAACGCCCAGTACGCGAGGAACCGCTTGAGCCGGGTTAGCGTATTCAGCGTGAGGACCCCGACGAAGTAGAAGAAGATGACCGGCAGGATGGCGCGGAAGGTGTCACCGGGTGCCGGTGAAGCGAAGACCGTCCAGGCGAAGTAAGCCGAGACGACGTAGTCGATCGGTGTACTCCAGAGATCCTGTATTCGGACCGGTTTGGGGCGCTGGATGATCGCGTACAAGGCCAGCACGGAAAGGAGCTGCACCGGCCGCAGCATGTTAAACGCCGACGCCCATTCCTGCGGGCGAATGTAATAGAGAGCCAGGAAGAGAATGAGAGCGACGTAATCCATGGCCGATCAGTCCTCGTGCACTCCAGCCGTCGCGCGATAAAGCGCGGCGTAGGCCGACATCATGGTCTCGAGCGAAAACCGGGCGGCCACTTTTTCCCGGGCCTGCGCGCCGAGGCGGGCGAGACAATCCGGCTGGGCCAGCCAGCGCTGCAATTCCCCGGCCAGGGCATCGGCCGTGCGCAGATCGGCGAGAGCGCCATCGTGGCCGGACTCGATAAAAAACTCGTGGCCGCAGCCCGGGTTGCCGAGCACGGGAATTCCGCACGCCATGGCTTCGAGAGCGGCATTGGCCATGCCTTCATTGGTGGACGGCAGGGCGAGCAAATCAAGCGCGCAGTAAGCGGGCACCGGATCGTCCAACAGACCGGTGAAATGAATGCGCGCGGCAGCCGGATGGGAGGCGGCCTGTTCGCGGATGGCCGTCTCGCGCGGCCCGCCGGCCCCGACGATCAACAGGTGCGCATCGGGCCGCTGGGTGGAGAACTGCGCGAAGGCTTCCAGCAAAACAGCGTGGCCTTTATACGGGCCGAAACGGCCGACGATGCCGATGAAGGAGCCCTCCTCCGGGAGGCTCAATTGCCGGCGGGCAGCGGCGCGATCACCGGGGGCGAAGCGGCGGGTGTCGACGCCATTGGCGATGACCCGCAAATCGCGATGCTGGCAGTGCAGGGCGACGAGTTCGTCGCGCACCTGCGGGGCGACGGTGTGGACCGTGCGGCATTGGCCGAAGAGCCGGCGACGCTGGCGCAACCGGCGCAGGCTTTTTTCGTCGGCGGTGAGCAGGCTGTGTTCGCCGTGGGCGATCGGGCAAAGGCGTCCGCCCAACGTGGCGAGCGTGGCGTAGATCAGCGGCCCCAGATTGTGGGTGTGCAGGACCGCGGGACGCAGCTTTTGCAGGCGCAAAAAAAGCCGCAGCACGACGGCGGGCGAAAAGCCGTTGCCCTTGCCCAGAGCCGCGACGCGCTCGGGCACGGGCAGGCGCTCGGCAAACGCACCGCGGCGGCGCAGGCAGGCGACGTGGCCTTCAAAGCCCGGATCAAGTCCGCGAACGAGATTCACGACGCCATTCTCCATACCGCCGGGTTCCAGCGAATCGACGAGATGCAGAACCTTCACCGCGACGACGAGGAAGAGGCACGCAGCCCGGACCAAATAAACCGGGCCAAAGCGCGCAGCCGAAAGAGAACAGGCTCGTTCAGCGTGACCGCCGGCATGGGCAGCGGCCAGGACCACAGGGAATGAAGGATCGCGCGCACGGCTTCGCCGCGCCGGCCTTCATCGAAGAGCATCCAGGCGCACTGGAAATGGAAGATGGCCCAGACCTGATTCCAGAAAAAGAAATGCGTGGACGACTCGATGCCGAGTTCCTGCGCCCGCTCGAGGACGGTCCGCATGGAGCGCTGCATGCGGTCGGCATGCCTGCTCATGTTGGAAGTATGCTTGCGCACCAGCACGGTGCGGGCGCTGAGATGGGCGAGGCGGTAGCGGGCGCCGAGGCGGATCCACATATCGCGGTCCTCCGAGCTGCGGAGCTGGCGATCGAAGTCGCCGCACTCGGCAAACACACTGCGGCGGACGACGGCGCTCGACGGCATGAACCGCGTCTTCAGGACGATATCCGCGGCGGTCAGTTCCTGCGTTTCCTGCTCCGGGCGAATGCGGGTCGGGAGTTCGCGCTTGTCCTGATCCATGCGGACACTCGTGCCGGCGACGAGGGCGAATTCCGGTCCACGCCGGGCAAACTCCGCGACGGCGGCCGCCAAATGATTCGGCTGCCAGAGATCGTCGGCATCGAGGAATCCGACGTATGCCCGCTTCGACTCACGGATGCCGGTATTGCGCGCGGCGGAGAGACCCTGATTTTCCTGCCAGACGTAACGGACGCGCGGATCGTCGAACCGCTGGACGACGGCGCGGGTCTCATCGGTGGAGCCATCGTCGACGACGATGACTTCGAAATCCGGGTATGTCTGCGCGAGGACCGAACCGATGGCCTCCGGAAGGTAACGGGCATAGTTGTAGGCCGGGATGACGACCGACACGCCCTCGACTTCCCTACCCTTACCTTCTTCGACTCGATCCACGTCCAGCGTCTGAACTGCCGGATCAGGCCTGCTCCAGAGCGGCTGGCCGGTAGTTGTAGTAGTAGTCGTGCGAGTAGTAGTAATACTGGTAGTAGTTCTGAGTCGCGTTCAGATCGAGGCGGTTCAGGACGAAGCCGTAGAAGCTGGCCCCGTGGTTTTGCAGCATATCGATGGCAGCTTTGACGCTGCCCATCGGGGTATTGCCACTCCAGATCACGAAAAGCACCCCGTCGCACAGCTTCTGGAGGAACGACGTTTCCGAGAGACCGAGCACCGGCGGCGTATCGACGATGATGTGGTCGAACTGCGAGCGCAGCGCTGCCATGATGTCGGTGAACTTCTGCGAAGCGAGCATCTCGGTGCCGGTATCGAGGTGTTTGCCGGCGGAAAGCACGAAGAGGTTTTCGTGGCTGGTCGGACGGCAGGCATCCTGAAGCGAGACTTCGCCGAGGAGGACATTCGAAAGACCCGGGCTCTTGCGATAGCCGAAGAGGCGATGCATGCGGCCTCGGCGAAGGTCGGTATCGAGCAGCAGGGTGCGGCCGCCGTTGCGGGCGAAGGAGATCGCGAGGTTCGCGGAGACCACCGTCTTGCCTTCTTTGGGCATCGCACTGGTGATCATGATCACGTGCGGCTGCTTGGTCAGCGTGCCGATGGAAAGGAGGTTGGTGCGGATGACCCGGAAGTTTTCGATCAGGTCGTGGCCGGAAGCCTCCCCGGGACCGATGAGCGAAAGCGGGCGGTTCGACTCGTGTTTCGGCACGATGCCAAGGCCGCGGAGCTGGCAGGTATTTTCCACCTCATCCAGGCTGTGGATGGTGTGGTCGAGATACTCGATGAGGAAAGGAATGCCGAGGCCAAACACCGAGCCCAAGCCGATGGCCATGAACATGAGCTTCATGAAGTCCGGCGAAACCGGGCGGCCGCTTGTATCGCGCACACTGAGGAAGGTGAGGTCGACGCGTTCGCGATCCCAGGCGTACTCGAGCGCTTCGAGCTTGCGCTGCATTTCGGAGATCATGCGTTCCCAGTTGATGCGGGAGAGCTGGAAGATCGCGTTTTGCTGGCGGACGACTTCGCCCTGCTTGGTCACGCGGGAGTACTCGGTGATCTGGTCTTCGAGGACTTTGCGGCGGTTGAGGAGTTCCTGATACTCGAGATCGAAGCGCTTCTTGGCGCCGGTGTATTCGAGCTCGATCTTCTGCTGGAGGTCATCGACGCGGGCCTGCAGCGTGCGCATGACCCGGTGGCCCGGGAGATAGAGGGAAGCCTTCTCGGCCATCTCCTGCTTGGCGGATTGGAGGAGCTTGTCGTAGTCGCGCCAGGCGATCTGGGCGGGCACCATCGAGGGCACCACGATGACATTTGGAGCCGCGACCGGAGCCGGGGTGGCGGGCTGCTGACCGGGAGCCGCCTGCACGTCGCCGCCCTGCGGGACGGGCTGGGCAAATTCCACCTGATCGCCGAGCTTGAGCGAAGAGGTCGCCGCGAGCCGGGAATCGGCATCGAGGGAGCCGATGAGGGAAAGTTTACCAATGACATCGAGGCTCGGGTCTTCGAGCTGGAGTTTTACGCGACCCATGTCGTCGATCCGCTTGCCCATGCGGACGAGTTCCGCCGGGAGGCTCTGATACTTCTGGAGCTCAATCATGGTGCGGACCGTCGAGTTGCGGTCGCGCAGTTCCACCTTGGCATCGAGGGATTCGCCCATCTTGGCGGCGGCATCCTGGATGGCCTGGTTGTAGGTATTAAAGATCGCGTCTTTTTCGCGCTGATGGCGCTCGATGCGGTAGGCCTCGTGTTCCTCGATGAGAACCCGGGCCCACGCGTCGCAGATATCCTTCGAGGTGCACCAGACCTCGATCTGCAAGCCGCGCCGGCCCTGCATATCCATCTTCACCTTGCGCAGCATGGTGGTCTGGAACTCACGGGCGCTCTTGCGGACGCCGAAACGGGCGGCAGTCCGCTCGATGACCAGCGCGGAGTTCAGCTCGTTGATGATATTGGCCGGATTCGCGTCGTGGAAAACGTTCTGCGCATCCATGGGCTGCGGGACGTAGTCCATGCGCAGGATGGCCTTCGAATAATAAACCGGGCTGGCGTAAATATAGTAATTCAGCGCCAGAAGCGTCGCCACGCAGACGAGCAAGCCCATGAGGCGCAGATGCTTTTGCGCGATCGCCACGTACATAAAGACGTCGTGGAGGCTGACTTTGCGTTTTTTCAGGCCAGGAATCATGGAAGCTTGGTGACTTGAGGCGGGGCGCCTTCGGGTTAAAGGCGCGCTGAGAGTAGCGTACGCGGTGCCACTGGGGAATAAAATTTCCGTGATTTCTCTGTAACACCAGGGCCTACTTTGAGGGGGATATCCTGCTGATTTACAGAGAGAAACGGGCGTTTTTGGCGTTCTGCCATGGGAACGACGCGAAACTACCACTTTCCCCTGACTGATTGCGCCAATCCCCTCTTTACCGGCGAATCGGCCGTCGCCCGCCCGCTCAAGTCCGCAAAATTGGGTAAAAATCTATCAGCTCTGCCGCAGCGGCGCCGACTTTCTCTCAATTTTAGGAAAACCTGGGGCACCCGGGCGGACAGGGGGCCGGGCCTTGGGCGGCCCGATCGCTCGCCCGGCATCGCGTTGCGATGCTGGAAAGTGGATCCCGCAGTCCGAAGCAGGGTTCCACACCTTGGCGGCTGATGCCCCCAGCAGACGGCAGAGGAAGCGGCACCGTGTCCGTCCCCTCCACCGAAAGGATTTACGCCAACGTCAGCTCTTTCTGATCTCCAGCCGCTTCCTGCGCCTTGGCCGGCTCCTCTTCACACTTCTTGCCGTTTTCGTCGACGTAGAGCGGCTTCACTTTAAAGAGCCGGAGAACGGTGACGAAGTAGAGCGGGACGAAGAAGAGGCCGAGGATGGTCGTGGTGACGGCGCCGCCGACGATACCGGTGCCGATGGCGTTCTGGCTGCCGGAGCCGGCGCCGTTGCTGATCGCGAGCGGAAGCACGCCGAGGCCGAAGGCGATCGAGGTCATCAAGATGGGGCGCAGACGCTGGCGGACCGCGTGGAGCGCGCCTTCGACCAGGGTGGCGCCGCGGTCGAAGTGCTCCTTGGCAAACTCCACGACGAGAATCGCGTTCTTGGCCGAGAGCCCGATGATGGTGATGAGACCGATCTGGAAGTAGATGTCGTTTGGCATGCCCCGCATGCTGGTCGCAGCGACGACGCCGAGAGCGCCGAGCGGCATATCCATCATGACGGCGAACGGAATCGCCCAGCTCTCGTAAAGAGCCGCGAGACAGAGGAAGACCATAAGCAGCGCGATGGTGTAGAGCGCGGTGGATTTGGAGCCGGAGAGGCGTTCCTCGAAGGAGAGGCCCGCCCACTCGACGCCGATGCCGGGCGGCAGCTTTTTCGCGAGGTTCTCGATTTCGCGCATGGCTTCGCCGGAGCTGCGGCCGGGCGCGGGTTCACCCATGATCGACATGGAGGACGAGCCGTTGAAACGCTCGAGCTTCGGCGAACCGAGGGTCCACTCCGCGGAGGAGAAGGCGGAAAACGGCACCATGCCGCCCTGGGCATTGCGCACGTACCAACGGTTCACATCTTCGGGGACCATACGGTAGGGCGCATCGCCCTGGATGAAGACCTTTTTCACGCGGCCCTTGTCGATGAAGTCATTGACGTAGGTGGAACCCCAGATGGTGCTGAGCGAGGCATTGATGTCGGCGAGCGAGAGACCGAGGGCGCTGGCTTTTTCCTGGTCGATATCGATGCGGTACTCGGGCATGTCGTCGAGGCCGTTCGGGCGGACCTTGGTGATGACCGGGCTCTGCATAGCCATGCCGAGCATTTGATTGCGCGCCCCCATGAGGGCGTCGTGGCCGAGGCCGCCCCGATCGACGAGGCGGACATCGAAGCCGGTGGCGTTGCCGAGTTCGAGCACGGCGGGCGGGGCAAAGGCGAAAGCAAAGGCGTCCTTGAACTGCAGGAACTTCATCATCGCACGGCCTTGGATCGCTTTGACCTTTTGATCCGGTCGTTTGCGCTCCTCCCAATCCTTGAGTTTCACGAAGCACAGGACCTGGTTCTGGCCGTTGCCGCTGAAGCTGAAGCCGAGCACGCCAAACATGCCCTCCATGGATTCCTTCTCGTTCTCCATGAAGTGAGCTTCCATCTTCTTCAGTACTTTGTCGGCCTGCTCACGGGTGGAGCCGGGCGGCAGCTGAGCCATGGCGAAAAGCACGCCGGTATCTTCATCCGGCAGGAAGCCGGTGGGCGAGCGCTGGAAGAGGAAGATGACGGCCGCACCGATGGCGGCGTAGAAAACGAGGGCGCGGCCGCTGCGGCGGAGGAAGGCAGCGACGCCGTCCGTGTAACGATCAGCGATCCGATCGAAGTTCCGATTGAACCAGCCGAAGAAACCCCGCTTTTGCACGTGATGCCCTTTTTCCACGGGCTTCAGCATGGTGGCACAAAGCGCGGGCGTGAGGATCAAGGCCACAAAGACCGACAGCGTGACGGAGCTGACGATGGTGAGCGAAAACTGCCGGTAAATGACGCCGCTGGAGCCGGTGAAGAAGGCCATCGGCACAAAGGCGGCGCAGAGCACGAGGCCGATGCCGACGAGTGCGCCGCTGATTTGATCCATCGATTTTCGCGTGGCTTCCTTGGGCGACAGGCCCTCTTCGGCCATGACGCGCTCGACGTTTTCCACGACGACAATGGCGTCGTCGACGAGCAGACCGATGGCCAGCACGAGGCCGAAGAGCGTGAGGGTATTGATGGAATACCCGGCGATGGACATGACCCCGAAAGTGCCGAGCAACACAACGGGCACGGCGATGGTGGGGATCAAGGTCGCCCGCCAGCTTTGCAGGAAGACAAAGATGACGATGAAGACCAGAATGATGGCCTCGATGAGGGTTTTCACCACTTCCTTGACCGAGATGCGTACAAACGGCGTGGTGTCGTACGGGAAGATCGCTTTCACGCCAGGCGGGAAGAAGGCGGAGAGTTCCTCGACCTTCTTTTTGACGATCGCGACGGTCTCGAGCGCATTGGCGCCGGAGGCGGGCTTGATGGCCATACCGCTGGCGGGGCGGCCATTGAAGCGGGCCTGGTTAGTGTAGACTTCGCTGCCGAGTTCGGTGCGGGCGACGTCGCGGAGGAAAACGCGCGAACCGTCGGGATTCACCCGGAGCAGGATGCCGCCAAACTGCTCGGGCGTCTGCAACCGGCTCTGGGCCATGATGGTGGCGTTCAGCAGCTGATTGGGTGCGGCCGGAAGATCACCAAGGGCACCGGCGGAGATCTGCGCATTCTGCGCCCGCACGGCGGCGACGACGTCGGAGGTGGCCATCGAGTACTTCACCATCTTGTCGGCATCGAGCCAGATCCGCATGGCGTACTGGGTGCCGAAGGTCTGGATATCACCGACACCGGGAAGACGGCTGATGGGGTCCTTGACCGCGCTGAAGTTGAAGTCGTTCAGGTCGGTGCCGGACATGCTGCCGTCCTCGGAAATGAGGCCGACGACGAGCAGGAAGTTGTTGACCGCCTTATTCACCTGCACGCCCTGCTGCTGCACTTCCTGCGGGAGGAGCGGCACGGCGAGAGCGACTTTATTTTGCACCTGCACCTGGGCGGTGTCGGGATTGGTCCCGCCCTCGAAGGTGACCGTCATCGTCAGCACGCCGGTCGAAGTGCTGGAGGCTTCGATGTAGCGGAGGTTGTCGATGCCGTTGAGCTTTTGCTCGATGACCTGGGTGACGGTGTCTTCGAGCGTCTTCGCCGAAGCGCCGGGGTAGGTCGTGATGATACTGATCGCCGGCGGCGCGATGCTGGGATACTGCGCGATGGGCAGGCCCGTGATGGAGAGCGCACCGCCGAGCATGATCAGGATGGCGATCACCCAGGCAAAAATCGGGCGGTCGATGAAGAATCGAGACATCGTGAAACGGTTGGGTTGGAAGCCGGAGAGCTCGGCCTAGTGGCCGGTGGAAGCGGTCGGAGCGGAGCCCTGCGGCGGCGCGGGAGCGGCGGCTTTGACCGGGGCGCCAGGACGGATCTTCTGGAGATTGTCGGTGATGACCTGGTCGCCCGCCTTCAAGCCGGAGGTGACGAGCCATTGATTGCCCACGGTGCGAGGGGTTTCGAGGACGCGGAGTTCCACGGTGCCGCCGGCCCCGATGACCAGCGTGGTGGGCTGGCCCTTGGAATTGCGGCTGACTACGGATTGCGGGACGAGGATCGCATTCGGCGTGCTGCCTTCCTGCAAGCGGGCCCGGACGTAGAGGCCGGGGAGCAATTCGCCCCGGGGGTTCGGGAAGACGGCGCGGACGGTGACGGAGTTCGTCATCGCATTCACGGTGACGTCGGACATTTCAAACGTGCCTTCCTCGGGATAAACGTCGCCGTTTTCGTAGATCAATTGCACGCGGGTCTTGCCGCTCTCATCGGTCTTGAGCCGGCCGGCGGTGAGCTCGCGTTTCAAGCGCAGCATCTCGCTGCTGGGCTGGGTGACATCGAGGTAGACCTTGTCGATCTGCTGCACGGTGGCCAGCAAGGTGGCAGCGCTGGCTTGCACGTAGGCGCCTTCGGTCACTTGCGAGATACCGATACGGCCGGCTACGGGCGAGATGACCTTGGTGTAATCAAGATTGATGCGCGCCATCTGCACGGAAGCCTTGCCGGAAATGACGTCGGCTTCGTAGGTGCCCTGATTGGCGACGGCATCGTCGTAGTCCTGCTTGGCGATGGCCTTGGCGTCGATGAGCTGCTTGTAACGCTCCTGCTTCAACCGCGAGGTGGTGGCATTGGCCTCAGCGCGGGCGAGCGTGCCGAGAGCGCTATTGAGCTCGGCTTCGTACGGCGCGGGATCAATCTGGTAAAGGACCTGACCCTCGGCGACATCGGCGCCTTCGTGGAAAAGGCGCTTTTGCACGATGCCATTCACACGAGCACGAACTTCGGCCATGCGGAAAGCGGAGATACGGCCGGGCAGGTCCTGCGTGAGAGTCACATCGGTCGGTGCAATGGTGAGCACGCTGACCTCCATGGGGCCCTGGGGCATGCCACCGGGCCCACCCGGACCGGCATGACCACCCTCCCCTTTTTTGCCGCAGCCGGAGAAGCCAAGGGCCAGCGCGAAGCTGAGCGCCGCGGCTCCGGCGAAATGAGTTCCCCGAACGCCCCGGCGGCGTACGGCTGCAGTGGAAGCTTGGTTGAGCGATTGCATATTACGTAGAGAAAAAGGATTCGCGCGCGGCGCGGTTAGTGGGTGCCGTTGCCCGCCATGGCGGGTGCGGTGACTGCGGCGGTCAGCCCGGCGGAAACGAAAGCGACTACGCGCTGGATGAGGCCTTCCCGATCGAGGGGCATCGGGGGCACTTTCTTCTTCGGGCAGGGCAGATTGTCGAAGCGCAGCCACATCTCGAGGCCGTGGTGCAGCGCACCGATCAGGAAATTGAGCCGCCAGAACAACTCCCCGGGAGGGAGATCGGGCATGGCCCTGAGGATGGCGGCATCGAAACGTTCACAGACTTCGGCGAATTGCTCTTCGACGAAGGCTTTCAGCTCGGCATTCGGCTCCTGGAAACAGCGATTCATCAGGCGCAGAAAGGCGGCTTCATGACCTTGCCGGGTCTCGACGTTTTCGACCGCGGGCCGAACGAGGGCGTCGACGATTTGCTCGACCTTCACTCGGTTTTTGCCGGCGGCTTTTTCCAGGGCATCGAGCCGGGCCACCCGGTCGCGATTCATCGGGGCCAGGCGCCGGGCGAAGACTTCGAGGGCGAGCCGATCTTTCGAGCCGAAGTGATAGTTGATCGCGCCTAGATTCGCATTGGCCGCGCGGGTGATATCGCGCACGGAAGCGCCCTCGATTCCCTGCATGGCAAAGAGGCGTTCCGCGGCATCGAGGAGCGCGGTTTTGGTCGCGAGATGCGGGTCGGCTTCGCGGGCGGCAGGTCCAAAATAGAGCGGGGAAGGCATCAGAGATCGGTGGTGATGCGACCAGCCGAAGCGGGACGCGGACGCGGTTCAACGGCTCCCGCCCACCCCGCGCCAGCCGGGCGTGCGCGGCGGACGACCCGCCGTTCAGCGGGCGAGTCCAGGCGCAAGGCAGGCCTGATTCTTCGCGAGGTTAAGGATTTCATACGGTCGTTTTAAACAACTGTATGGAACCCTTTCCGTCAAACGGAAATCTGGTTCTGACCGGAAGCCACAACCCGGCAGGCAGCCATGGCTCGGGTATTTCCCTGAAAAATCCGAGCTATGCCGGCATGAGGAAATGCGGACGCTCAGTCGCGGAGAGCGCGTTCCCGAAAAACAAAAAGGCGGCTCCGGAACGGAACCGCCCTCGTGAGAATGAAGATACAGTGATCACTCCCCTGCCCTGCCCTGCTCAATGCGCAGGAACTGGGACGAAGAGACGTTGGAGTACAGGCTTGCTTTAGCCTGCTCGTCGCCATCCGAGCAACCGCCGCCTTCCGCAGGCTAACGCCTGTACACCAACAAAACGGCTTACGGCTTTTCTTCGACCGACACGCCAGCGAGATCCACGGTGCTGGGGTTCTGGACGACGAACATGATGAAGGCTTCGAAGTCGACGCCCGGGGTGAAGGGAAATTCGAAACGCTTCCATTCGCTCTCCGCGTTGAGGTCGTTTTCGAAATAGAATTCGTAGGGCTCGGGAATCTGGCGCACGCCGACTTTGATCACGCCCTGCACCGAGCTGCGGACCCAGCCGCTCACCACGTACTTGGCGCCCTTCTTGTATTTCTGATTTCCACCGTAGGTGGTGAATTGCAGCTGGCCACCTTCTTCGACCTGCTCGACTTTGATACGCACGGCGCCCGCGGCGGGATCCGGCGAATCAGCGAGCTTGGTATAGGTCGCCGTGACCGGGGCCCAGTCGGTGTTATCGACCCAGCCTTTGGGCAACCAGCCTTTGACGGTGTGGTCGCCTTTGGCTTTGACGGTGAACTCGACGCCATCGGTACCGAAGGCGGGCAGCAGGCTCTGAGGGGCTTGCGCATGGGCGGTCACAGCGAGACCGGAAAAAGCGAGCGCGAGAGCGAGAGAGGACGCGGCGAAACGGGGGAGATGCATAGTGAGGAGAGTGGGCAAACAGCTAGGAGGCAGCGCGGCTTTTTGTCGAGTGTGCGCACGGCAAAAAGCGCACTTTTGGGCGTTTCGCAGGACGTTGAGCGTTGCTTCCCGCTCGCTTTGGTTAAACTGCGGCATGCCTAATCTTTTCCGCTCGTGCACTGGCCGGGAATGGCGCGCCAGCGAGACCCTTTCGCTGGAACTGCCAGACGGCACTACGGTGGAGGGCGTGTGGGCTGGATCAGCCACCGAGGAAAAGTTGGACTACTGGCTGCGGCCTGCGGGCAATCAACTCGCGCAGACCGAACCGGTGACCGCCATCGCGACCAAAGCGGATGACGATGGCGAACTGCAATGGGGCGACGCGCCGGCCGCGGCCCGTTTGCTTTTTGTCGTGGAAGGACCGCAGCCGGGCAAACCGTATCGGCTGGCGAAAATGGTGACGACTGCCGCGACTCCGCAACAGGCGGCTTACTTCCGGCACGACCGCTTTTCACTTTTTGGGCAATTGCGAGCCGATGGCTCGATCCAGCGCATTCCACCCGTGGCTCCCCCGCCCCCAGTTCCCCGTGCACGCCAGGCCGAACTATTTTAGGCGTCTCGCCGGATGCCGGGCTGCGGCTTTCCTCGCCTGCGCCGCCATCGCGGACGCAGCGGCGATGGAACGCATTCGAGTGGGGCCGGATGGACGTTCCTTTGCGCTGGCGGAATCGGGGCATCCCTTCCGCGTTTGGGGCGTCAACTACGATCATGACAGCGAGGGCGATGGGCGATTGATCGAAGACTATTGGGAAGCGGAATGGGAGACGGTGAGGGAGGACTTCCGCGAGATCAAAGAACTCGGAGCCAATGTGGTGCGCGTCCATTTGCAGGTGGGCAAATTCATGGACGCGGAAGATCGCCCCAACGAACGGGCGCTCGCTCAATTGAGCCGCTTGCTCAAACTGGCCGAGGAGACCGGGCTTTATTTGGATCTCACCGGGCTGGGATGCTATCACCGGATGGATGTCCCGGCGTGGTACGATGAGCTCGATGAAGCGGGACGCTGGCAGGTACAGGCGCGGTTTTGGGCGGCGACTGCAAAGACGTGCAAGGAATCGCCGGCGGTCTTTTGTTATGATCTCATGAACGAACCGATTGCCGACGGGCGCTCGGAAGACGGGTGGCTGGCGGGAGAGCTGGGCGGGAAACATTTTGTGCAACGGCTGACCTTGACCCCGGGAAAACGATCCCAGGTCGAGATCGCGAAAGCGTGGGTCGACCAACTCACCGCAGCCATTCGGGCGGAAGATCGCGAACATTTGATCACTGTGGGGGTAATCCCGTGGTCGCAAATCTGGCCGAACGCCCAACCGATCTTCTACGCGCCGGAAGTGCGCGACCGGCTCGATTTCGTGAGCATTCATCTCTACCCTAAGAAAGGCGAAATGGATCGTACACTGGAAGCGATGACGAGCTACGAGATCGGCAAGCCCCTGCTGATCGAGGAGACCTTTCCCCTCTCCTGTTCTTTCGAAGAAATGAGCGAATTTCTGGAACGGTCCAAGTCCCGCACCGCGGGTTACGTGAGTTTTTACTGGGGCTGCACCATCGCTGAGTACGAAGCGGCCACGGAAAAGAAGGAAATCGCGATGCTGATGGCTGCGTGGCTCAAGACGTTCCGGAAACAGGCCGCTGCGATGAAAACTCCTTAGCGTTCAGCCGCTGGAAGGGGCTGATTCAACGTATCCATACCGCCGGCTGTCCCGCAGCGGGCGATACGTTAGGCGATGAACCCTCGAGTGTTGTTCGCGTTTTCCGTCGCCTTGCTGGCGGATGTCTCTCTGAACGCCGCTGAAAAGCCGCGGAGTAAAGAGACCACCGAGGCGGCGGTGCGTTTACAGATCTTTCTGGATCGGGCGGAATTCGCGCCGGGAAAGATCGATGGACGCTACGGGGAGTTCACCCTGAAGGCGCTCGCGCTGTACCGGCAATCACGAGGCGAAACTGCACCGGCCGCGCCAACTCCGGAAAAGCCCGCGAAGAAAAAGGGGAAAGAAGCCGCTGCTCCTGCGCCGGATGTCAGCGGGCTGGATCTGGCGAGTATCAGCCCCGTCTTTCTGAGCTATGCGGTCACAGCGGAAGATCTCAAAGCGGTTGGGGAAGTAGCTGATACGATTGCCGGGCAGGCGAAACAAAAATCGCTCCCCTACAAAACCGCCGCGGAGGCGATCGCGGAGAAGTTTCATACCGACATCGATTTTCTGATCGAACTGAACCGCGGCAAAACCGGAAAGATCAAAGCGGGTGACGTCCTCACGGTGCCGAATGTGGAACCGTTCGAATTGATCGCGGTGAAGGACCTCAAACCCGGCAGCGAGATCGCGGCGAACGAGGCGGAGGAAGCGGAGGACTCGGCGACGACCAAGAAGCCGAAAGACAAAACCGACAAAGAGGAAAAGCCTGCGGGTGGTGCAGCGCCATCCGGTGTGTCCGTGCAGGTGGATGTGAAGACCAATATGCTCAGTGTCTTCGACGGTGCGAAACTGATCGCAGCTTATCCGGTGACAATCGGATCGGATCGGACCGAATCTCCGACAGGTGATTGGAAAGTCCGGGGCGTCGCGAAGATGCCGAATTTTCGCTACGACAAAGCGATGCTGAACAAAGGTGAGCGCAGCGGTGATTTTAAGATGCTGCCGCCCGGGCCGAACAACCCGGTCGGCATCGTCTGGATCCAACTCAACAAAAAGGGCATCGGCCTGCATGGCACCAATGATCCGGATGCGATTGGCCGGAATGCGAGTCACGGCTGCATTCGGCTGGCAAATTGGGACGTCGTCCGCCTCGCGAGCAAGGTGAAAGCAGGTGTGCCCGTTTCGATTCGTTAAGGGGTTCGGAACTGATCGTTTTCGAGCGTAGCCGTGATTCGGAACCGAGGGTGAAACGCGACCTCCGTACGCGTTCTCAACCCCGCAGCGGCGCGATACTTTCGTAGCAAGCTGGGATGGCTATCGCTCGCGTTTGGTTTTCAAAAAAAAGCGCTCATTCGAGTGCACCGGAGATGGCCGGAGGCAAAAACCTTCCACAGGAAGCCCGCACGGCCGTACCGGCGGGTGCGGGCAAAGATCGCATTCCACCGCTCCCGGGCTTGCTGCGCTCGCGAGATTTTGGGAACCCGCGTTCCCTCCATGGCGTGTTTCCGCCGTTCTTTTTTGGAAAAAATGCATTTCAGTGTCCTAGCCGGCGGTTCCCGTTCGTCGTGCCTTTGAAAAACCACCGAATCTTTAACCCATCACTGCCATGAGCCTCGAAAATCGTCCTGCTGCTGAGGTCAACGGATACCTCCTTCTCTTCCGCAACACCAATTGGGCTGATAAGGGCCTTTCCCGCGATCAGATCAGTGCACTCGTGGAAAAGGTGAATGCCTGGTTCGATCATCTGGCGGAAACCGGCCGCCTCCGGGCCGCCCAGCCGCTCTTCGACGAAGGCGCCATCATCACGGGCAATTTGCAGGGAGAACGTTTCGTCACCGATGGCCCCTTTGCCGAGGCCAAGGAAGCGATCGGTGGTTACGTCCTCATTTCCGCTGACAGTCTGGAAGACGCGATCGCCGTCGCCCAGGGCAACCCCATGCTCGACTACGGCCATACCACGGAGGTGCGCCCCACGGCCACGGCCTGCCCGCACATCGACCGGATTTTCGCCCGTCCGCCGGAAGAAGTCCCGGTGTCAGCATAGGCGTCCTTCAATCTACGGCTTTAGCGGTACCGGCGCCATGGCACCGCCAGCAAACGCCGAACCACCGGCTTGCAGCCCTCGCCTGCGGCCAGGACCGCCAGCCCAAAAGGCGTGAAACTGAAAAAGCGGAGCCCGGCGAAACTGGCATGCACCAAGGCACTGTTCGCCACAGATTCGGCGCCGTTCCGCCCCGGATTGGCCAATCCGGGGCGCACCAGCGCCGGCTTATTTGTAAGCGATCGCCGCGCTGGATGGCCCCGCGAGGTGGATCTGCTCAAAGCGGGTGAAACCAGCCTCGATGCACCATTCCCTGAAATTCGCGCCGGAGTAGTCAAACGCTTCGCCGAATTCGATCAGCATATTCAGCGACATGAGCAGGCCGAAAGCATTCTCCCGTCGTGCGTCGTCGATTAGCGCCTCCACCACGATTAGCGCACCGCCCGGCGGTAGGGCTTCGTAGGCTGCGCGGATGAGGTGCTTCTTTTTCTCCAGATTCCAATCGTGCAGGATCATCCCCATGGTGATCACGTCCGCTTTCGGCAGCGGATCCGCGAAGAAATCGCCCGCCGCCGTGCTCACCCGATCGGCCAGCCCCGCCGCAGCGATATGCCGAATCGCCACCGGCTCCACCGGCGGCAGATCGAAGCTCGTGCAGCGCAAGTGCGGATGCTGCTTTGCCACCTCGATGCAGAGCAACCCCGTGGCACCACCGACATCACACACGGTTTTGTACTGCGAGAAATCGAACTTCCCGGCCAGTGCTTCGAAATTGATCCGGGAGAGCCCGGTCATCGCCCCGAGGAATTGTTCGAGCTTCGGCAGCTCGGAGTACAGCTCTTCGAAAATGCCCTTCTGGCCGTGCTTCGTCTCGTTTTGCGGACGCCCCGTGCGGAGCGCCTCCGGCAGATCGTGCCAGAATTTGAAAAGCCTCGCATTCAGCATCTCCAGAATGCCCCCGATATAGCGAGGGCTCTTCCGATCCAGATAGAGCGCGCCCGCCGGCGTATTGAAATACTGCGCACCTTCGTCGTCGCCTTCGCGTTCGAGAAATTTCATCGCTACCAGCGCATCGAAAAAGTCCGCGATTCCGCGCGGATGCAACCCGAGTTCACCCCCAAGCTCCGGCCCAGTGACTCGCCGATCTGCCAGAGCGGTGAACAGCCCGAACTCCACCGCCGTGAGCAAGACCTTCGATCCCCAAAAACCAAAGGCAGTTTGCAGGATGGCGTCGGGCGAAAGTAGGGGTTGGTTCATGCGGGCGGATTGAATAGCCCCTTCCTTTTTTTGGCAACCGCGCCCCGGCCTCGTCGAGCTCAGCGCACATCCTCGACTCCCGGTCGACCTTTGGCCAGAGTGCTCTGTCGTTGCCTCCATGCGTTTTCCTCTGCTCCCGCTTCTGTTTTGGCTTTTTGCGCTGGTGTTTCCCGCGATTCCGGCTGAGGCCGAACACGAACTGTATCTCCTCTGCTGGACCGAATACGTGCCGCAGTCGGTCATCGATGCTTTCACCCAAAAGACCGGCGCCCGGGTCATCGTCGAGAACTACAACTCCAACGAACAAATGCTCGCGAAGCTGCGCGAGAAACCGGCGTTCTACGACCTCGTCCAGCCGAGTCAGAAATACGTCGAGATGTTGGTCAAACGCGGGGGACTCGAACCGCTCGATGCCGCCCGAATTCCCAACCTGCGAAATCTCGACCCGCAGTATCGCGGCCTGCCGCACGACCCGGAAGGGGAATTCAGCGTGCCCTGGCTGGCTGGCACCGTCGGCATCGTGGTCGATACCGCGAAAGTACCCGAGCCGATCACCACGTGGGCCGACGTTTTTTCCGGCGCCTATCGCGGCCGCATCGTCGTCGTAAACGACGCCCGCGAAATGGTCGCGTGGGCGCTTGCTTCCCTGGACCTTCCGATCACCGAGATCCGCGACGAAAACCTGGCCAAGGTCACCCCCGTTCTCGAGCGTTGGCTGCCCCAGGTCGCTGTCGCGGATCTCGGTGATCGGAAGGTCCAGG